>Ga0302319_10005285_pt1 | contig 26000 bp, 25 predicted proteins | sample Bog_T0_2_FD_203319 | JGI IMG/M metagenome (GOLD analysis project Ga0302319, IMG submission 203319) | Peat permafrost microbial communities from Stordalen Mire near Abisko, Sweden - Bog_T0_2 | ecosystem: Environmental > Terrestrial > Soil > Wetlands > Peat | place: Sweden: Abisko, Stordalen Mire...
CAGGCGCCGATCGGCGACAGATCTCCGGGACCATGCCAGGCGCTCCGCACGTTGAACGCCTCCGCCAGCGCGGCCACTTTGCGCGCGGGAGTCAGGCCGCCGATCATCGAAGGATGGATGCGAATGAAGTCGATCAGACGGCCCGAGATCAGCGGAATCCATTCATGGGGATTATCGAATAGTTCGCCCATCGCCAGTTGCGTCGCCGACTGCTGCCGGATCAACTTGAAGTAATCCACGTCCTCTGGCGAAAGAACGTCTTCGAGAAAAAATAACCGGAACTGCTCGACATCCTTGGCGAATCGAACGGCTTGAATCGGATGCACGCGTTCGTGGACATCGTGCAGCAGTTCAACGTCTTCGGGTAGATCCTTGCGGCAGGCTTCGAACAGCTGCAACGCTCGCCGCATGTAGGGGGCGGCCTCGAACACGGGTGGACCGCCCGTACGCGCTGCGCCATAACCGGCCATGCCGGGCACGCCGACTTGGACGCGGACGTAGCGGAATCCACGATCGAGAATCGCGCGGGCGCTGTCGAGCGTTTGGCTGATCTCCGCTCCCGAGGCGTGCGTGTAGCAGTCTGCGCCTTCCCGCACTTTGCCGCCCAGCAACTCATAGACCGGCATGTTCGCTTGTCGGCCCTTAATGTCCCACAACGCCATGTCAATGCCGCTGATGGCATTGTTCAGAACCGGGCCGTTGCGCCAATAGGAGCTGTTGTAGCAGGCTTGCCAGATGTCGTCGATGCGATCGGCCGACTTGCCGAGCAGCAAGGGCTTCAGGTATTTTTCAACCGCCGGAACCACCAGATCGGCGCGCTGGGTGAAGGTCGCACAACCGTAGCCGAAGAGGCCGGCTTGATCGGTAGTGACTTTCACGACCACCAGCCGCAGACCGGCAGGCGCCGTCGCAATGACGCCGATGTCCTTGATCTTCGGAGCCGGCAACCCGCGCAGGGCCTGCTGCGCGACGACCAAGCCCGCAGACTTCAGCAGGTCGCGCCGCTTCATTTGCGAAGCTCTTTTTCTCCTTGTTCCACCATTCGCTTCACGCGGTCCAGTTCCTTGCGCAGGCGGCCTTCGCGGGCGGCGATGGTGATCACGTAAAGCGCGATGATGCTCCAGGCAACCGAAAAGCCATAAAACATGAATTGAAAATTACGGGCGTCCATATTGAACCTCCGCTACATGGCGTGCGCGTAACGGCGCACCGCGTCTATCTCACGCTGCATCGATTCCTGCCGCATGCGGACCAGAGCCATCGACGTGGCCAGCAGAATCAGCGCCAGCACGTTCCAGTAAATGGGCGCTTCCATCCCTGGCGCCATGCCGCCGCCATTGCGGATGCTGAGTACCGGACCCGGATGCTGGGTGCGCCACCATTCGATGGACTTCCACACAATGACGATATCAAGCGTAGTGAAGATCAGCAGCACGGCGGAGAGACGGGCGCGCTGCGTGGGATCATCGACGGCTTTGCGGAGCATCAGGTAGCCCCAGCAGAACAGCAGGCACACGACATACGAAATCATGCGCGGATCCCAAGCCCACCAGATCCCCCAGATGATGCGCCCCCAGAACATGCCGGTGATCAGCGTGACGGTGGCGAACACCGCCGAGACCTCAGTGACCGCCGCCGACATGGCGTCATATTGCAGGTTCTTTTTCACCAGGTAAGCGATGGCCAAGCCCATGGCCAGAAAGAATCCGCAGAACGAGGTGAACACCGCGGCCACGTGGAAGTAGATGATGCGGAAGGCGGCACCCTGGTTAATCTCGTCCGGTAAAACCAGAAGGATCGTATGCAGGTTCCAGACTAAAATCAAAGCCGCCAGCGCGGCCAAAGTTATTGTTAGCTTCTGAAGCATAGGTTCACCCCACTAACACTGTCTCTACCAGCGTCACCGCCAGCAGAGTGAATATCGCATCGAAGACAATCAGCAAGCGAATCCAAATCTGGTCGTCGCCCCCCACCGCATCGCCCGCCATTACGATGGTCGTCAACCGGATCGCGGCCATCAATGCTGGAATCATCATCGGATAAACCAGCACCGGTAGCATCAGTTCGCGCAAGCGCAGGTTCACGGTCATGGCGCTGAACATGGTGCCGATCGCGGTCAGTCCCCACGTTCCCATCACAAAAATGGCCAGCAGCATCGGCGCTTGCGAAACCCACAGGCCATTATAAAAGACCGTGAAAACGGGAAGGCACATCAACTCCACGATCAGCAGCATCACGAAGTTGCTCATGCACTTTCCCAGGTACAGTTGAGCGCCGCTGGCCGGCGACGATAGCAGCGCGTCGAGACAATCGTTGACTAACTCGCGCGCGAAACTGCGATTCAAAATCAATGCGCCCGCGAAGGCGAATACCAGCCATAGCAGCCCACCCGAGATTTCCTTCGAAAATTCCGAGCTGACATCGAAGGCAAAACTAAACAGCAGCAGAATGACGATGGCGAATGACAGCGACGCGTTGATCGATTCCTTGGTGCGCCACTCCGACCGCAGATCCTTGCCCGCTATGGCGAAGGCCTGCTGCAGGAACCCCGCCTTCACCTGCCGCGGCGCAGTCTGGATCAGAGCCGGCGATGGTTCCACTTTACTCGCCATAATTGCGGTACAACCAGCCCGGATCGTCGAGCATTTCCCGGGTACGCTCGCCGCGAAAAGCCAGGCGGCCGCGGGCGATCAGCGCTACGTCGCTGGCCAGTTCCAGTGCTTCCCGCAACTGGTGAGTGGACATGATAATGGTGCGGCCTTCACTGCGAGCCTTGTTCAGCAGCGATTGCAGAACGGCGATGGCTTTATCGTCGAGCGCCGTGAACGGTTCATCCAGCAGCAGCAGTGAAGGATTATGGATGAATGCGCGAGCCACCGCCAGCCGTTGCCGCATGCCGCGCGAAAACTCGCGGACCAAGCCATCGCGCACTCGATCTAATCCAGCGCGTTCCAGCCATTCTTCAGCCGTCTGCACCGGGCGCGGAACGCCATATAACGATGCAAACAGCCTTAAATTTTCGAGTGCCGAAAGTTCGTCGTAGATGCCGATGCCGTGTCCCAACACGCCAGTGCGATAGCGCGTACTCTGCGAGCGGGCATCTTCACCAAGAATCTTGACGCTGCCTTTGCCGGGCTTCGAAAGTCCCGCTAAGATTTTGAGAAGGGTAGTCTTACCGGCTCCGTTGCGGCCTAACAGAGCCAAGCACGATCCGGGTTCGACGTTGAAGCTGATGTCACGCAAAGCGGGGAAGTCGCCATAGAACTTCCAGACGTTGTCGATGGCGACTGCCGTCATTTCTTAGCGCCGGCTTCGAGCGGTTGGTGCTTCAGCAGTAAGTAGGTGCCCAAGCCGAGCACGGCGAAAATCAGGCCGACAATCCAGTAAAGCTGGCTATACACGGGCGGGTTCGATTCGACGATCTGCGGCTGTCCCGCATCCTCGCCCGATTCCGCTTGCGGCGCTGCCAGGACACCGGTACCGGTCAGTTCCACTTTGAAGTTCGGAGTGTTCACGTCGTAAATGGTGGCTTGGCTCTGTGGCTCTTTGCCGACTTCGGTAATGCCGTCGCCCTTGGCCGAAACGCCGTTCGGCACTACCAGCCGGGTCTTGCCTTCCTTGTGCAGAATCTTGCCGGCATAGGTCATGGGGCTGGGGGGCAGCGTGTAAGTGATGTCGACGCGCGTTTCGCCGGGCTTAATGGGATAGTCGATCTTGTAGACGTTAGGTACTTTGCTCTTGTCCACCTGGCGCTCGATGGGTACGGACTGTCCGCCTGGCATATCGAAGCCGATAGTCGCCTTGACGTTGTCCTTGGCCTCCGGCGGAACGTAAAAGCGGATGGTGCCAGCGTTGCCGTTGTTGTAGGTGAGCTTGGGGTCGCCCTGATAGAGGATGGTTTCGCTGACCGTAATGGCGTCAGCGCTTGGCTGCAGCAGGATCATGTGCTGCGCCACCTTCGCGACGTCTTTGGTAGTGGATTCGAAGACGGGAACTTGCACGCCGGTGGTGGGAGCTCCCGGTATCAGCACCTTTAAATAGGGAGTTCCTTGAAAGTTGGCTTGGACGAAAGCCGGACCTTGGGTGGTCTGAGTAAAGGCGAATTTTCCAGCGGCGTCGGACTTTGTTTCGGCCAGGGGTTGCATGCCGTTCTGGCTGGGCTGGATCAGGGAGACTTCGATGCCGGGGACGGGTTTGCCGGTGGTGGCGTTAATGACTGTGCCGTCGATGGCGGCGCATAGACGGGAGGCTAACAGAGCCGCGACAAGAGGGAGAGGTAAGCGAAATCGGTTCATGAGGCCATGGCCTTTCCGCACTCTCCACAGAACTTCAACATGCGCTCGAAGTGGGCGCCGCAATGCGGGCAAAGCTTGCCATCCGGCTTCGGCTTGGGCGCGGACGCAACGACTGCGGCCTTGGCCGCCACCGCCGCCGTTCCGGGCTTTATCACCGCGTCGATCTCAGCCAGCACCACGGCCAATTCTTGCTGCAAGCTTTGCTTGGTCTTCTGGTAGTCTTCGTCGGACAACTTGCCGACCCGATATTCGAACTGCAAGTCGCGCAGATTTTCATAGATCCGGGCCTTCTTTTCGTCCAAATGGAACGTGGGCGAAACCGGCGGAGCTTCCGGGATATCCTGGCTTCTGACAAACAGCGTAAAGAGCAGACTCCCAACAGCGAGAACGAGAGCGGTGATAAAGAAACCCATTTATTCGAGCTTTTGGAGATCCTTCTCGATCTTCTCGTGATACCGATTGAAAGCTTCCGAGTTTACTTGGGGACCGTCCGCCAGGACCGTCGTCCTGATGTTGCGGCGTACGAACCAGAAGATAACTCCGAGTCCGAATAATCCCGCGAGATAAGGCGTCAGCCACCCAAAAGTTCCGGGAGGAGCGAGATAGCTTTCTCCGCTTCCTTTCACGAGTGTATCGATGATCTCTTGATCCGATTTGCCGGTGGCTTGCATTTTTGCGATTTGCGTTTTGACGCGCTTGCAGTAGCCGCAGCCGCCCGCCATCTCGCAGGCAATGGTCGATTTGCAGGAGCCGCACTGGCAAGCCAGCCGCGATCCTACGCGCTTGACGTTCTCGCTTTCCAGGTCCGCCGCCGACGGTTCCACGGCCGCCAGCAGCGGAAGAACGAGGAACAACAAAGCCAAGCCGGCGGAAGAAACGTGTAAGATCCGCCGCCGTTTATGATTTAGTAACCGGAACATTCTTTTTCGCAATTCCCACCACTTGCGTCCGCGCATATTGCAGCCGCACTTTACTTGGGATCAGGCAGATAATCGTGCCGGCGAAAAGAATCCACCAGCCGATCCAGATCCACGAGACCAAGGGAAAGACATAAAACTGAACCACAGCGCGCTGGTTGTCGTTCGAAGGACCGGCGTAGTTGATATACAGGTCTTCGTTCAATCGGCGCCGGATGGCAACCTCCGAAGTGGGCTGGCGGCTTACTTTGTAAAACCGCTTCTCGGGATCCATGGTACCCAGGTCCGATCCGTTTTTGTTCACATCGATGGTCAGCCGGTTCCAAACGTAGTTCTCGTTTTCGCCTTCCTGCCGATTTACGATGGTCAAAGCGTAGCGACCGATCTTCACTGTGTCGCCCTTGGCGACCTCCACCGTCTCCTTCTGATCGAAGGCTTGGCCGGTGAATCCGATGAACATGAAAACGATGGCCAAATGGACGATGTATCCGCCGTAGCGCCGCGTATTGCGATGCGTCAGCTCCACCATGGCGGGAAGCATTCCCATCCCGGTCTTGCCCTTGATGGCGGCGGCACCCTTCCAGAACTCAATGACGATGGTCGTGGTTACGAACAGGCACAGTCCGAAGGAAACCAGCGCGTAGGGATGTTCCCACATACCCGCGGCGGCGAGCCCGATCATCAACATCACGCCCATCGCAGTGGGCCACAGGAACGCGCGCTTCAAGCTCTCGAACGAACTGCGCCGCCAGGCGATCAAGGGTCCGACGCCCGTGAGAAAAATCAGAAACAGCCCGATGGGTATATTCACGCGGTTGAAGAACGGCGCATCGACGCTGATCTTCTCGCCAGTCACAGCTTCGGAGATCACCGGGAACAGCGTGCCCCACAAGATGGCGAAGCAACTGGCCAGCAGCACCAGGTTGTTGAACAGGAAACTCGATTCGCGTGAAACTACGCTCTCAAGCGGAGCTTCGCTCTTCAAGTAATCCAGCCGGTCGAGGATGAAGTAGACGGTAATGGCGATGCCGATCGCCAGAAATCCCACGAAGTAGGGCCCGATCGGCGACTGCGCGAACGCATGCACCGAATTGACGATGCCCGAGCGAGTAAGGAACGTACCGAAGATGCAGAGGAAGAAAGTGCCCGATACCAGCACCATGTTCCACACCTTCATCATGCCCTTCTTTTCCTGCATCATTACGGAGTGCAGAAACGCGGTCGAAGTGATCCAAGGAAGCAGGGAAGCGTTCTCCACGGCGTCCCAACCCCAATAGCCGCCCCAACCCAGCACCGCGTACGCCCACCCCGCTCCCAGCAGAATGCCAGTGCTCTGGAAAAGCCACGTCACGATAGCCCAACGGCGAGTGGTGTGGATCCAGCCGTCGCCCGGTTGCCGGGTCACTAAGGACGCAAAAGCAAACGCGAACGGCACCACGAAACCGACGTAGCCGAGGTACAAAATGGGCGGGTGAATCACCATCGTCCAGTACTGCAGCAGAGGATTCAGTCCCTGGCCATCGCCGGCGTCGATGATTCCTTTATTGAGAGTCAATACCTGGAACGGGCTCAGTTTGAACGTAATCAGGTAGAGGAAGAAACCTTCGGTGGCCATCATCACCGAAATGACATACGGCATCATGTCCCGGAATTTCTTCCGGTTTTGAAACACTACGATGGCGGAATAGACGGATAGCAGCCACGCCCACAGCAGCAGCGAGCCTTCTTGTCCGCCCCACCAGGAAGCGAATTTATACCAGCCCAGCATCGACTTATTGCTGTGCGCGGTTACGTACGCCAGACGGTAATCGCCGACCAGCAGGGAGTACACTAGAATGCCCGCGGCGACCGTCAGCAGCAGGAACACGCAGTACACCGCACGCGAAGCGGCCACGGCCAGAAACGCGTTTTTGCGGAGCTTGCCAAGCAGGGAGCCGGCGAGCGCGAACACCGCCAGGCAAAACGAGAGCAAAATAGCCAAAGCGCCGATATTTTCCATGGGTGATCCTGGTTTGATCTAAACTCCGGCTTGGTTGATGGCTTTCTTATTTTGAGTTGGCTTCGATTCGTATTTCGACGCGCATTTGGCTTGAATTTTGGACGCTTCAAAAATGCCGTCCGAGTTCAGATGTCCGTCGGCCAAAGCCTGCGCGCCGCCCTTAAAAGTGTCCGGCAGAGGGTCGATACCGCTATAAACGACTTTTAGTTTCTTCGCATCCTGGTGAAGGACAAACGTGACGTCTTTGCCGTTTCGGACGATGGAGCCGTCCTCCACATCGCCGCCGACGCGCAGCCGCTTCCCGTGCGCCTGGTCGCCCATTTGGCCGAGTTCGGCAATGGTTTTGTAGTAGGTCTTGCTCTCGCTGATACCGCCCATCGCAAGCCAGACCAACAGGCCGATGACGGCCACGACCAAAAGCGCAAATTTCCCGTAGGTTTTCATGCTCTCTCCTTGATAACCCAGTATACCGCTGAAAGGGAGCACTTTCTGGGCCAAATTTGGTTGGCCAGTACCCGTAGGCTTCTGGATCGAAAGGGGTAGCTCCGTGTGCCAACACACACTTTTGCCGGGTGCCTGCGTGATCTCGCCCAAGCGGAAGAATCAGGCCGCGATGGTGCGCCGCCGGACCTGTTTTTCGATGATTTTTAGGGACTTCTGGCGGGTCAGAATCAAGTCGTAATCCTTCTGAAGATTCATCCAGAAATCAGCGCTGGTCCCGAAGTGGCGGGAAAGACGCAAGGCAGTATCGGCGGTGATGCCGCGCCGTTCGTTAACAAGGTCGCTGATGCGGTTGACCGGCACGTGGAGTTCAAGAGCAAGGCCGCTGATTGAAATTCCCAAGGGGTTCATGAATTCCTCGCGGAGCATCTCACCGGGATGAACCGGAGTGCGAGTGACATTCCAGCCGCTAACAGGACGTGCGATGCTCATTTATCGCTCACCTCTTATTAATTAAAGACGGTAGACGATCTCCACGTCGTAGACGCGTGCGTTTTCCCAGCGGAAACATTTTCCTGTGCGACTCAGCGAATAGGAAAGTCGGAATTACGACCCAACCAGACACTTGGAAGAAAATTAAGGACTGCGCTCCTTGAGATCGCTCCCCCAGCAAGAGCTTTGCGCAATCTTCAGCAGCCTGGCGCCCTACGCGCTATGCACGCGCGGGATCCGCTCTGCCGCTTGCGGTAGCGCCGGGAAGTCGGTAAACGGCTCGCTCTGGTACCAGTAACAAACCGAGAAGAAGTTATCGTGGCGATCGTTGGCGTGGCCATGCTCCATGGTGTGCTTCATCGAGTGCTGAAACGTAACCGGATTGTCGCCATGCCAGCGATAGCAGCAATAGCGGCCACCGGTGCGCTCCGGCGCCACGATCAACGGCGCGCCGTATTGGGCGTGCGAAAAAGGGACCGCGCCATCGCGGCCGCCGAAATCCCAACTCCCCAGGAAATAATCTTCCGATCCCGTACCGTTGATCGCCGGTTTTGAATCGTCATCGAGGAAAATCATCTCGTCGCCCTCGCCCCACCAGCCATCGGCGTTCTGCAGGACTCCCAGGGTGACACCCATCAGATGGCCGCGCCCCCGCGTCTGCCCGAAGACATAGTTCATTTGTCCGTTGGGATTCAGCTTCGCGTCGGATCCCGTCGTGGCCACACAAGGCGCGGCTTGGCGGTATTGCGCGTGAAAATACATTGCGTCCGCGGGCAGCGATGGCACGGTCTGGTAGTCGATATTCGAGTAGAACGCGCCAATCTCCTGGTTGCCCTCATTCGTTATCGTGAAGCGCGCGGATTTCCGGTAAGGCATCGAGAAATAGCAGTTCAACGACAGTCCCGGCGAACAAGCCAGATACGCCGACTGATAGTTGAAGTATTGGCCCAGATTCAGGCCGAAAAAATCTCCGACCGGAGTTTCAACGCTCGGCTTTTCGTTGCCGTCCCAGTAACCGCGCAGGACGATCTCCTTCAGATGATTGCCGCTGCGCGCCGCGATGGTGAACCAGATATGGGTGATCACGCCGGGACCCGTGGCGTTAAACACTTCTTTCGTGGCTCCTCCCGCGATGGGCCAGTAATCCTTGTTGCCGCCGGTGCGGTCGTAACTGGATTGCTTCAACGATTGGTAATTCTGGGCTCGGGCATACGGCGGCAGATAGTCATAATCGCGAACACCCACGCCTGTTTGAGCGGGAGCGCCTGGAGCCGCGGCGGCCGCCAGCCCACTGGCAGTCAGAATCCGCTGCAGAAAGCCGCGGCGGCCATCGGTTGGTTTCGACATAGCAGAAGCGGATTATATCAGAGCCGGCTTGTTACGGCTTCGCCATGCGGCTGGCTTCGGAACTGGATTTGTCCTTCGACACCAGCCGGGTAACTGCCGCGCGGGGGCGGTAACTGGGCCCTTTATCCAGTGCGAACAACGCCTCCGAGATGCGGTTGACTACCCGCTCCTCGACAGCTCGGTTAACCGGATCGCGTGGCAGGGCCGACAGTTGCAAATGGATCAGCTCGTGTACGACGGTATACTCGATATCTGTGGGGATTTCCGATTCCGGGAGGTCATAATCGAGAGGGTTCAACACGCGGACGGTAGCTGTTTTGGTGGCGCTATTCCACTTCAGATTACCCAGTGTGTCGGGTCTCAATTCGGAAGCGCGGACGATCTGCGCGCGAATTTCCCAATCGTCCAGGGCCAAACGCCTTTGCCAATTTCTCAGCCACAGGTCTACTTGCGCCTGGGACAGGGCGTTCACTCGCGCTTTCGCCGGAGGCGCTCCCGGGGATATACAGATCCCCAACGAGAGCAGCAGTACCCACTTCATTTGTGAAGAGATTATTCTATCGGAAGTTGAGCGGTATTTCCATAGGAATAAATTCTGAGAGTACCGAGCCGATCTTTACCGAATGCTGCTAAACACATGGATAAAAGAGGTTGCGTGGCGGAAGGGTCTTGCATCTAAATGGGAAGTGTGCCAGTGAAGCGAGTTCTGATAGTACTTTTGATTTCTTCCAGTCTCATTGTTAAAGCGCAAGGTCCCGCCCCGGCTAATGCCGTTCCTGCCCAACCTGGAGCGATGCGTCCACTAAACACCACGCCGTCGATGTCGCAGAATTCATTCACGGGCAGCGTTCCATCCACCGAAAAGCCCGTCGGCGTATTGACGCTGAGCCTGGCGGACGCCATTCAACGCGGATTGCGCCAGAATTTAGGGCTGGTCCTAGGCGACCAGAACACCCGGCAGGCGCGAGCCCGGGAGTTGCGAGCCCGCAGCCAGCTCCGCCCCAGCCTCACGGCGCATGTGGCCGACACGGAACAGCAGATCAACCTGGCGGCATACGGTTTTAATTTTCATTTTCCAGGCATCAATATCCCTGCGATCGTAGGGCCGTTTAATGTCTTCGATGCCCGCGCCTACTTCTCGCAATCGGTGCTGAATTTTCAATTGCGGGACAACGCCCACGCTTCCGAGCAACTCACCCGGGCAGCCGAGTTTACCCAGAAAGACTCGCGCGACATGGTGGTGCTGCTGGTGGCCGCCGGCTACCTGCAAGTGATCGCCGACGAGGCGCGCGTAGGCGAGGCCCGCGTGGAGGTGGACACCGCCTCGACGCTGTTTCAACGAGCCCAGGACCAATTAAAGGCGGGACTGGCCCCGGCGCTCGATTCCTTGCGGGCGCAGGTGGAGTTGCAGACTGAGCAGACCCGGCTACGGTCGCTCGATAACGATCTGGCCAAGGACCGGCTGGCGATGGCGCGGCTGATCGGTTTGCCGCTGTCGCAGAATTACGTCCTTTCTGACAAAGTGCCGTATGCCGAACTGACACCGCCCGATCTAACCGCTGCGATCGACCAGGCTTTAAAGACGCGCGCCGATTATCAAAGTGCGGATGCGCGGGTGAAGGCGGCGGAGGCGACCAAGCGGGCGGCGATCGCCGAGCGATACCCTTCGGTCGCTGTGAATGCGGATTACGGAGATCAAGGGCCGAGCCCCTGGAATTCGCATGGCACTTTCACGGCGGGCGTTGGAGTGAACTTTCCCTTGTGGCAGGGGGGAAGAATCCGCTCCGACGTCGAGGAATCGGATACGGAATTGCAGCAGCGGATGGCGGAGTTGTCCGATTTGCGCGGCCGCATCGAATACGACGTGCGCGCCGCTGTATTGGATCTGCAGACCGCTGCCGATCAATTGCAAGTGTCGCGCAGTTCGGTAGACCTTGCCCGGCAGGCGCTGACGCAGGCCCGGGATCGATTCAGCGCGGGCGTGGCGGACAATATAGAAGTAGTGCAGGCGCAAAATTCGGTGGCCGGCGCGACCACCAGCTATATCGACAGTTTGTATGCGCATAATGTGGCGAAAGTGTCCCTGGCGCGCGCCATGGGCGTCGCCGAACAAGGTGTAACGCAATATCTGGGAGGGAAGTAAGCTCACATGGCGAGCGAAGTCGATACGGAACGGCAGACTCCAATTGTTGCAACGGCGCCGGCCGTCGAGGCTAAGGCTGTTCACGACCGGGACGACCGTGGCGGCAGTGAACGTCCCCCCGCAAAGAAAAAGCATGTTCTTCTCGGGCATCCCGTCAGAATTCTAGTGCTGCTGGTGCTTGTCATCGCGCTGGCGATCGGGGGGATTTGGCTGTGGGCTTACGAGTCGTCGTTTGAATCCACCGACGACGCCCAGGTGGATGGCCACATTTATCCGGTGAATGCCCGCATCAGCGGCCGCGTAGTGGACGTGCGGGTCGACAACAATATGCAGGTGACTCAAGGCCAAGTTCTCGTTCAACTGGACCCCACCGATTATCAGGTAATGCTCCATCGGGTGCAAGCCGATCTGGGGCAATCCGAAGCGGACGCCCTGGCAGCCGAAAAGGAAGTTCCGATTACGACGACCAGCACCTCCAGCCAGGTTACCAATGCCGGCGCGTCGGTGCAGGAAGCGGATGCCGGCGTCCTGGTCGCGCAGCAGCAGTATGAAGCCGCCCAGGCGCGCATCCGGGAAGCCGAGGCAAACGCGGCCAAGGCGCAGAGCGATGTGGAGCGTTACCGTCCGCTGGCGCAGAAGCAGGAAATATCGCAGCAGCAATTCGAGCAAGCGCAGGCGACCGCGAAGGCGCTGGCCGCCACTGTCGATACCGCCAAAGCCAGCGCCGATGCCGTCGCCCGGCAGGTTGCTCAAGCCCGCGCCCGCGTAGACCAAGCCAAGGCCATGGAAGCCGCTACTCGCAGTTCGCCGGAACAGATCGCGGCAGAGCAGGCCAAGGCACAGTCGTCACAGGCCGCCGTGGGAATACAGCGGGCCAATCTGGAGATGGCCAAGCTGAACATCCAGTACACGACCATCGTCGCTCCTGTGATGGGAGTGGTCGGGCAGCGTTCCGTACAGGTAGGACAGCAGATTCAACCCGGGCAGGAATTGATGTCGGTGATTCCCCTCAACGACCTCTGGATCACCGCGGACTTTAAGGAAACGCAGTTGCAGAACATGAGGGTGGGGCAAAAGGCGACGGTTCACGTCGATTCCACCGGCAAGGATTATCGCGGACACGTGGACAGCTTTCCCGGCGCCACCGGATCTAAATACAGTCTGCTGCCGCCGGAGAATGCGACAGGGAATTACGTGAAGGTTGTCCAACGTCTGCCGGTGAAGATCGTGCTGGAGCAGGGCGAGGATCCCGATCATTTATTGCGGCCGGGTATGTCGGCGGTGCCTAAGGTGTACGTGAAATAGCGATCATACGATCAGCATGCAGTCGCCGTAGCTGAAGAATCTATAGCCTGCTTCCACGGCGTGCTGGTAAGCCGACAAGACAAACTCCCGGCCGGCGAATGCGCAGACCAGCATCAGCAGGCTCGACTGCGGCAAATGAAAATTAGTGAGCATCGCGCCCGTTCGCCGAAATTCGAAACCGGGACGGATGAACAAATCGGTTTCGCCGCTCTTCCCTAGCATCAAGCTTTCCACCGCGCGAACGCTGGTAGTTCCGACGCACAACACTCGGTCCGCGGCGCGTAACCGTTCCACCGCTTCGACGGAAACCTCGAACCGTTCAGAGTGCAGCGTGTCACCGCGGACCGGTTGAAACGTCCCCAACCCGACATGGAGTACGACCTCGGCGATCGTCGCGCCGGCCTTACGGCATTCGGCGAGAATCTCTGGTGTAAAGTGCAATCCCGCGGTGGGCGCCGCGACTGATCCCGTCTCGCGGGCAAATATGGTCTGATAGCGCTCTCGATCTTCCGCCGTGTCCGGCCGCTTGATGTACGGCGGCAGCGGCATATGGCCGATCTTATTCAGCATTTCGTAAACGTCGCCTTCGGTGTCGAAGCGCAAGGTGCGCTCTCCGAATTGGCTACGCGCTAGAATCTGGGCTTCTATTCCGCCATCGAACCGGATCCGCTCACCGCTGCGCATTTTGCGCCCGGGACGAACCAGCGCTTCCCATGTCTTCGCATCGGGACTAACCGGCCGCAACAACAACACTTCCACCGCCCCCGATACCTTGTCGCCGGCACGGTGACCCAGTAGCCGCGACGGGAACACCCGCGAGATGTTCAAGACCAGGCAATCGCCCGGGCTAAGAAATAACGGCAAGTCGCGAAATAAGCGGTCCTCCCACATCTGCTTGTGACGGTGCAGAACCAACATGCGCGAACCGGCCCTATCGGCCAACGGCTGCTGCGCGATTGAGCCTTCTGGCAGATAGTAATCGAAGTCGGATAAATCCAAGCGGTTATGCTTCTATTATGAGGATCTTGGGAATTGAGTCGTCCTGCGACGAAACGGCCGCCTCTGTCGTCGAGGATGGACGGCGCATTCTCAGTTCTGTCGTTGCTTCTCAACTGGACACTCACGCAAAGTATGGCGGTGTGGTTCCCGAATTGGCTTCCCGTGAGCATCTGCGGTCCGTTGTGCCCGTGGTTCGCGAGGCTCTCGATAGCGCTAACACCACGCTTGACCAGCTTGCGGCCATAGCGGTCACTCAAGGCCCCGGCCTGGTGGGGTCGCTGTTAGTAGGCATTACCTATGCGAAGTCTTTATGCTTCGCGCGCGGCCTGCCGCTGATCGGCGTGAATCACATTGAAGGTCACATCCATGCGGTGGTAATGGAGGTCGCGGGCACGCTGGAGTTTCCTGTGTTGGCGTTGGTGGTCAGCGGTGGTCACACGCATCTATTCGAAGTAAAGGACGGATTCTCCTATCGACTGTTAGGCAAGACGCGCGACGATGCCGCAGGCGAGGCTTTTGACAAAGTCGCCAAGCTTTTAGGCTATGGCTATCCCGGCGGTCCGATTATTGATCGTCTGGCGCCCTCCGGCAACCCGCGCGCCGTGAAGTTCACGCTGGCCCGGATGAAAGGCAATACGCTCGACTTCAGCTTCAGCGGTTTGAAGACTGCCGTCCTGCGCTGGGTGGAGTCGCACGATATGGGGGAAGAAATTGCCGCGCGGCGACAGTCGCACAGCATCACCACCGAGGACTGGCTGCGCGTCACACCGCCAGCCACTCTCGACCTGTTAGCTTCGTTTCAATACACCGTGATAGAAGAGTTGCTGCGCCGAGCGGTCGCTTCCGCTCAAACGATCGGAGCTAAAGCGATCATCGTCTCCGGCGGTGTCGCTTGCAACACAGGCCTTCGTAGCTCCTCCGCCGCATTGCGATTACCGTACCCGGTTTATTTCCCAACGGCCGGTCTCTCCACTGACAACGCGGCGATGATCGCGGCCGCGGCGTTCCCCAAATTTACACGGTCCGAATTCTCGGGCTTCGATCTAGCGGCGCTAGCCAACCTGACCCTGGCCTGATCCTGAGGATATTAGGCCGCTAACAGACTGAACAGCAGCAGTCCGAAGACAATCGCGGTAAAAGACACGTACATCCAATCCCGCTCGATAGCAAAAGCTCCGAGCGACAAAGCGACCCGGGCGATCGGAGTCAGGATTAATACCAGTAGTCCCGCCATGATAATGCCCCGGCCGTGGGTCAGCGTGTCGGTAGAAAAGATCCCGGCCAGTGTGCTCCAGGCGCGCGGCTCGCCTGCGAAAACATGATGCTCGGGCGTTTCCCCGCCGTGGCGATAAAGATACACACTGCCGCCAATAAATACGATCAACGCGGCGAGGAGAACCCCGGCTCGAAGAAAGTTGCCGATCAGGTTTTCGAACTGCTGATCGGTCATATTTTTCCCGCGATGCCGTTGTAGATCATCTCTCCCGCCATCAGCAGAATCACCAGCCCAAAAACGACGCGCAGGGTGCGCACCTGGGCGCGTACTAAGAGTTTGCTGCCGAGAAAGGAACCTGCCAGAACGCCTAGCATTACCGGCATGGATAGCCCTGGGTCGATATAGCCCCTGCTAAAATAAATTCCGGCACTGGCTGCCGCGGTGACGCCGATCATAAAGTTACTGGTAGTAGTGGAAACTTTAAACGGCAGTCCCATAGCACGATCCATAGCCAATACTTTCATCGCACCGGACCCGATACCTAACAAGCCCGATAGGGCTCCGGCGCCTAGCATTAATCCAAAACCAAGCGGCACTCCGCGGACGTGATATGGTTCCAGACCCTTCTCGGTGGGATAAGTGGAGTCTAGTTTCAGAGTCGTAGCGATTCTATCGGGCTGAACCGGTTTTCCACCTCCGCGCTCAGGAGAGCGAAATGATTGAACCGCGGAATAGAGCAACACGACGCCGAAAATGATGGCGATCGCTTTGGTGGCGATGTGGGTGGCCAGATAGGCTCCCGTGAGAGCGCCAATGCTGGTGGCGATCTCCAGGAACATGCCGACACGGATATTCGAAAAGCCTTCTTTCACATAGGCGGCTGCCGCGCCAGATGAAGTGGCAATCACAGAGACCAGCGAGGAGCCGATCGCGTAGCGTATATCCACCCCGAAGGCGAGCGTTAGCATGGGCACCAACACTACGCCTCCCCCGAGGCCAGTGAGCGAACCCAGCAGTCCCGCGGCGAACGAACCGACCCCCACTGCAGCGCTAAACTCCAGTATGTTCATTGTTCTCCGCACCGATAGCGCTGCTCGCGCCGCCAGGAAGTAAAACCAGCATGCGATATTGATCTTAATGTCTCATGCGCTGCCGCGTCTACGGATCAGCTTGGATTTTTTGCCCTCGCCGGACCCGGAGCGGCCCGGTCTGCTGATTCGCGATCCCTACCATTTCTCGGATTCCATGCTGTTGATCCCGCCTCCCTTGGTGCCGGTTTTGGCCTGTTTCGACGGCGAACAGACGGAGTTGGATCTGCGAGAAAACCTGGTGCGGGCGACGGGTGAGATTCAGGTCGGCGATCTGGAAGAGCAGTTGGTGGAGGCCTTAAGCGGCGCCGGCTTTCTGGAGGACGAGCGCTTTGCGGAGATCCGCAACGCCCGCGTCACTGAGTTTCAACAGGCGCCGGTTAGGGAACCGGCCCATGCCGGCTCGGCCTATCCCGACAATCCGGCGCAGGCCCGCGAGCAACTATCGGAGTACCTGCAGAACCAGCCCGTCTACAGCGAAAATTCGCTACTGGCCATAGCGGCTCCGCACGTCAGCCCGTTCGGTGGATGGGAATCCTATCGCGACGCTTACGCCGCGTTGACGCCCGCTTTCCGAGAAAAGACCTTCGTGATTCTGGGCACCTCGCATTATGGCGAAGCGGACCGCTTCGGCTTAACTCGCAAGCCTTTCGAGACCCCCTTTGGCCAGGCGCGCACCGACGTCGCTCTCGTCAACGAGTTGGAAGCCAAAGCGCCCGAAGGCATTCGCATGGAGGACTATTGCCACGCGGTGGAACATTCCATCGAGTTCCAGGTGCTGTTTCTGCAATATCTTTTTGGACCGGATGTCCGCATCTTGCCGATCCTCTGCGGATCGTTCGCCCGCAGTATCTATCAAGGGGGAAAGCCGGAAGACAACGAGCATGTCAAGCGGTTCTTTGGCGCGCTGGGCGAAATTGGAACTCGCGAGAAGAACCGCTTGTGTTGGATCTTGGGCATCGACATGGCGCACATGGGCCGCCGCTATGGCGATCCGATCACCGCTCTTGCGGACCGCAACGAAATGGTGGAAGTGGCCGAGCGCGATAGAGCTCGTATCGATCGGGTATCGAGCGCGGATGCCGCGGGGTTCTGGGATCTGGTGCAGCAGAATCGCGACGATTTGAAATGGTGCGGTTCCAGTCCGCTGTATACGTTCCTATCCGCGGTTCCCGGCGCGTTGGGGAAGCTGCGGCGCTATCAACAGTGGAATATCGATGAGCAAAGCGTGGTGAGCTTCGCCGCGATGACTTTCCATACTTCCTTAACTCTCTGAATAGCGATACGTCTAATCTCTTATGTTCCGCAAACTCAAAGACCGCTGGGCCAAGCGCGGGCCCATCGGCCCAAGACCGCAAGCCATCGGAACCCTGATCGCGGCGGCCATCTGCGTGGTCATCGCCGGCCTGTATTTGCGCAGCGGGTTCGGATACTGGTTCGATTTTCTTCTGGCGATCGTGGTAGCCGCGATCGGCATTCCGCTGATCGCGCTGGTAGTCGCGCTGGTGCTGGTGTTGCTTAGGAAGCTGCCGCCGTTGCAGACCGGCTGGGTCGTGGGGTCGTGCGTGATCGTGGCGCTGGTCTGGTTCCCACCTCAATTGGGCGTCGTCTTTGCCATCGCCATCGGACTGGCGGAGGGTACTCTCGGCGCCGTTGTGGCCAATCTGGTATCGGGACGTTTCGGGCGAGCGGCCCGCTGGAGCAAAGCCGTCACCGTAGTGCTGGGCGTCTCGGCGGTCGGCGCGAACGTATATTTCGTCTGGTTGCTGGTTCACGAAGGATCGCTCGATAAACTGCAGGCGTGGCGTCCTCCCGCGCAAACGATGCCCGCGAAGCTAGCCCTGGCAAACCCGGCGTTGGAAGGACCCTCGCAGGTAAGCCTCCTCTTCTACGGAGTGGGAAACGACATTCGCCGTCCCGAATATGGATCAAGCGTGGCTATCAAGACCCGTACCGTGGACGCTTCGCTTTTCTTCAAGGATTTTGAAGGCTGGAAGCGCTGGGCGCGTAAAACATATTGGGGCTTCGATGTCGACAAGCTTCCGCTGAATGCCAGGGTCTGGTACCCGCAGGGTCCAGGACCGTTCCCGCTGGCGCTGATCGTTCACGGCAACCATGACATGGCGGACTTCTCCGACCCTGGATACGCCTACCTGGGACAACTGCTGGCCAGCCGCGGTTTCATTATGGCGTCGATCGACGAGAACTTTCTCAATAGCGGCTTGTTTCACGATCCCCCCAAGCAGCAGGCCGTGCGCGGATGGATGCTGCTGGAACATCTGAAGCTGTGGCGCGAGTGGAACCAAACTCCGGGCAATCCGTTTTACCACAAAGTGGATATGGATCGCATCTCGTTGATGGGGCATTCGCGCGGCGGTGAGGCGGCGGCTACCGCGGTGTTTTTCAATCGACTCGAATACGATCCCGACGACGCCAATATACGCTTCAATTACAACTTCCCCATTAAGTCCGTGGTAGCGATCGCTCCGGCCGACGGGCAATACAAACCGGCTGGGCAACATCGCTGGATCGAAAACGTTAATTATCTAACCCTGCAAGGATCCTACGACGCCGACGTGTCCGACTTTATGGGTAGCCGGCAGTGGGACCATGTGCGCTTCACTGGTCCTGGCCCATGGTTCAAGGCCGAGATTTACGCCTATCGTGCGAATCACGGGCAGTTCAACACCGTCTGGGGCCGGCACGATGCGGGCGAGCCGCTCAGTTGGCTGCTCAATTTAAAGCCCCTGCTGAGCGGGGACGAGCAGCGGCGCATTTCCAAAACCTACATTACGGCGTTCCTCGAAGCCACGCTGCACGATCGCCGCGAATACCTGCCGTTGTTTGAAGACTGGCGCTCCGGGCGCGACTGGCTGCCGCCGACTATCTATCTGAACCGCTATCAGGACAGCTCCTACGTCCCTGTGGTTCGATTTGACGAGGATGCCGACTTAGCTACCACCACCGCTCCGGGCGGGCACATCGCCGGCGACAATCTGTCGATCTGGCGCGAAGGACGGATTCCCTGGCGCAGCGGCGATCGCGATTACAATGGAGTGTTTCTGGGGTGGAATCGCGCGCCCAAAGCGGCCGTGCCCACTTATACGATCACGCTGCCGGATGGCGCGGCATTGCAATGGAATTTGGGCGCCGATTCCACGCTGGAGCTTTCCGTAGCCGCGCTCGACGAGGACGCTCCGCTGCCCGGCAAAAAGCCCGACCAAAAGAAGCCGGATGATTCAAAGAAGAAGAAGGACCGCGAGTCGCCCGACTTCACTGTTGAGCTGGCAACCGATAAGGGTAGCGTGGGCGACGCCGCGATCAGCCGTTTCGCCGCCGTTCCGCCACCGCTGAAAGAAGTGTTCACTAAGCTGGGACTGATCGAAAGCCAAGGCTACGAAAAGGATTGGGAACCCGTGTTTCAAACCGTGCGGATCCCGCTGGCTGCCTTCCGTGGCGTCGATCCCGGGACAGTGCGGCAGGTGCGGCTTAAGTTCGATCGCACGGCTATGAGCGTGATCTGTATCTCGGGGTTAGGATTCGGATCGCTCGCCAAGTAGCGGCAAGAACGACAGGCCCCCTGGAGACCTGACTAAGGCGTATACACTCAAGTTCTTCATGCGGACTGCCGATGGTACACAAAGATTTTGTCGCGTAAGCTAAATCGAAAGACCAGATAATGCGTTGCTTGAATTCGCGAACCAGGGCCTCCGTTTGTCGGAAGCGAGAATCGGGCGGCAACGCAATGCTCGAGTGGATGCTGGTGCTTCTTCCAACCATGGCCCTGATTACCGGCTTCTTTGACATCACCTTCGCCTTGTTCAGCTGGAGCACGATTCAGAATGCCGTCTCGGAGGGCTGCCGTTATGCGATCACTTTCCAAACCATCTCCGGCGACGGCCAGGACCTGTCCATTAAGACCACAGTCGCGAATGATTCCATGGGACTGCTTACGGTGGCTGGGGGTCTGATCCACGTGAACTATTACACGCAGGCGGCTCCCACTACGGCAATCCCCGCGCCGAACGGCAACGTTCCGGGAAATATCGTTCAAGTGTCCGTTCAGAGTTATCCCTTGAACTGGATGGGCCCGCTAAGCGGAACCATCGTCGATCCCTTCCGGTCCACTTCCCCATCGACAATCAATGTCTACGCGGTGTCTGTCCTCAGCCCATATCCAGCCGGTGTGGGCGCAGTAACGCGATGACAGGCCGTGAACTGACTCGAATGCGAATTTCAGCGCGCCGTTACAAAACGCAACGGGGAAACGAAATGATCGAATTCGCGCTGTTCGCCGCCTTATTGGTGCCTCTGTTGTTGTGGACGTTCATTACCGGCATGAACCTGATCCGGGTGATTCAGGCTGAGCAGATCTGCCGCGAAATCGGCAGCCTGTACCTGGGTGGAGTGGACTTCTCCACCTACGCCGCTGAATCGCTTGTCGTTGACATTGCCCAAGGCTACGGCCTCAACGTCGGTTCGGGCTTTACCGGCAATGTCGCTAACATGTACAACAACGACACCAACGGCGGAAATGGCTACGTGGTTGTGTCGGAAATCATGTATGTGGGAGCCGCCACTTGCAGCACTTTACCCGCCGGCACCGCCTGCACCAATCAGGGCGCCTACGTGTTCCTCCAGCGCATTGATTTCGGCAACAGTAATCTGACCATTAGCGGCGCGCCAGTTGCGAGTGCTTTCGGAAATCCAACAGCGAGTCAAACTCCCTACGGGATCGTAGAGAATTACCTGACGGATTCGGGCGCGGTAGCCACCAACTTCGGAAATTTCGTGAACAGCGGACTGCTGGACGGACAAGTGGTTTACGTGGTGGAGACGTGGTTCGCCTCACCCGGCTTAGGATTCGCCGCTCCCCCCGGCGGAGGCATGTACGCCAGAGTCATGTTGTGAGGACAAAATCTATGCCAAAGCGAAGGGAAAGAGGCATAACGCTTCTGGTTGGGACGGTATCGCTCATCTTTATTGTTCCCCTGATGGGTCTTGCGGTGGATGCGGGCTTTCTTTACGCGACCAAGTCGAAGCTCCAGGCCGCGGTCGACGGAGCCGCGCTGGCGGCCGCGCGGGGGCTCAGTATCGGTGTCGGCTTGAGTGCACAGACGGTTTCCGCGAAAAACAACGCGGTGAACTGGTTCTATTCCAACTTCCCGAACGGCCATTTCGGCACGACGGGAACGGTGATGTCCGCTAACAACGTCACTATCGCGGTGGATGCGAACAATGCGCAGTTGCTGGACGTCACCGTCGGCGCCACCACGCGGGTGGACACGTTCTTCATGAAATTCCTGGGATTTGGCGCCACCACTGTGGGCGCCACAGGCACCGCTTCGCGCCGCACCGTGGTGGCGATGCTGGTTCTCGACCGCTCGGGTTCCATGGGCATCTCCTGTCCCGACCTGATTAATGCGGCCAAATTATTCACAGGCCAGTTTGCGGAAGGAACCGACTATATTGGAGCCATTTCCTTTTCCGACGGCAGCTATCTGCATTCGCCTCCGACCCAGAACTTTCAGTCGACGCTAGGCTACATCAATAGCTCCGGCAGCGGTACCGGGGAACTCGACTTGATCAGTTGCAGCGGCGGAACCGCCACGCCCTTCGCGGTCTCATACGCCTATAACCAGCTCTATCAGACCAACCTCCCGGGTGCATTAAACATTTTGATGATTGAGACCGACGGTTTACCGAATTCACTTACTATGAATATGTGGGATGGGTCAACCGCTGGCGTCAGTAGCACTAGCCCGTGCGTGGACGCGTTTGGAAAGACCGTTGCGGGCGGCGGATTCAAGGGCCCCCCTTTTCCCAGTTGGACCACCGGGCTTTCGTTCGGTTCCGGCAGCTATTTTAGCAACATACCGGCGGGCATAATTGGAGACATTTATTCCGACGACCCAGGCGGGGCTAACGACTTCGTTGTCATGAATGGGTACTACATGCCGCACCAGGCGGGAACGCCCAATTTCACACCGCCCAAGATTACTGGCAGCGCCGCGAATTACTGTAATTTTCAATCCAACCCCAACGCTGCCTACAACTACATCAACGACTTAGCATGGGTCCCGGCCACCGACGTTTTCGGAAACCACCTCGCACCCGCGAGTGGGGCCTACCAGAGCGGCGTTACCATGACCGGCAGCCACGTCGTCGCCAATAGCTGGAGCGCCTTTCACGCGGGTGTTTTGAACGCTACCGATAACGCCGCTTACAACGCCCGCAATAATTACGGCCAGGCGTCCAACGTGGGAATCGGCCCGGTTACAGTGTTCACGATTGCTCTCGGCGGTAACACCGGGGACCAGCCTGACCCGATTCTTCTGCAGCGCATGGCGAACGATCCCAACGGCGATACGTTTAACTCCACTCCCATGTTCAGCGCATGCAGTAGCGAGCCAACTTGCACCACATACCCTTCGCAGCCGCAAGGGATGTTGATTTACTCCCAGGACCGCTATCATCTCAGCCAGGCTTTCCAGACAATTTCGTCGCAGATTCTGCGCCTCAGTAAGTGATCCGTTCACGGGAGAAAATGGGGTGTCTTTAGGTTTTGCGAATCCGATCGAGCCGCGCGTGCCAACGAGCGGTATGCGACACCGCTACCGTTCCGCCAATTCTTCACACCTTCTCACGATTCGGTTGCCCAGTATTACGGAGCCTGTTTGGTTCCGGCCGCGCCGAGTTTAAGATCAACGCGACAGCTTGTCCATGATCAGTTTCAACGGACGTTCCTGTGCCGTCACCGCGGATCCGCAGGACGTCAGGCGGTCTTTCCAAAGCTGCTCGGCCAATCCGAGCCGCTCTTCCGACGTTTCATTTGTCACGGCCTTTGGCGGTTGCGCCAACATTACATCGGCTTTGCCCAGATCGTCCGACGTCGCCAGTCCGTGTGTCGCGGCGCAGTTCTGCATAGCGGAGCGGGCCAGATCGAGCAGGCGATTACTGCGCTCGAATTTCTCGGCGGAGCTAAGACGGCGCGGCATTGGATCCAGCGCCGTGACCGCGCTTGAAAGCTCGATGTTGGCGCGCGCCGATACATCGGCCGGGTTGGCGCGATAGGCGTTCACAAAGGCGTTCATGGCCGCATGATAATCACCCAAGGCCAGTTCCGTTTGGCCCAGTCCTGTGAGCGTCTTCGGATCGTTCGGGTTGTCGCGAAGCAGCGACCGGTACACTCCCGCGGCGCGCGCAGGGGAACCCGCCGTCAGATATAGCTGCGCAATCTTCGTTTCGGTGGCCGCATCCGTTACCTCATTTTCCAGAGGCAGTAACTCGGCCAGCAGATCGACCCGATCGCCTTGGGATGCCAGCAAAGCCACCAGTTCGAGCCGCGCTTGCAACCGATGATTCGCCGCGTCGTTCCCCCACGCGCCATAAATCGCCCGGTGATAATAAGCCTCCGCCTCATCGTCTTTCGATTCCTTCACCAGCAAGCGAGCCATCATCAGATTAGCCTCGCCGCCGTTCGGATTGGACTGCAGCAGATCGTGCAGCAAATCGGAAGCCTGATCCAGCTTGCGGGTCGCGAGCAATGCGTCCACCAGTGCCAGTTGGTACTCCGGATTCCGGCGCTCCATGGCGTGGGCCTGCCGGAAGGACTCCAGGGCTCGTTCCGGTTTGCCTTGTTTCATCAACGCCTGCCCCTGTTGGAAGAGTACCTGCGACTGGTTCTGTAACTCGGTTCGCTCCACTTTGGCGAGGGAGAAATCGGCCGCAAACAGCGCCACGATCAGCGCTAGAACGACCATCGTCCCCGCCAACACGGGAGGTTTGCTAGCCGGCTGATTTGACGCCATAAGATGCGAGGACCTCGGAGAGAAGAACGACGCCTTGGGCGAGGTGCAGATTGGTGCGGCTGACCACCGGAATAGCGTCCACTCCGGCGTGCCCCATCCTCTCTAGCGCGAGTGAAACCGGGTGGTCGGGATGAACGAATGGGTAAGCGCCATTCGTTTGGATCAGAGCGTTCAGATCCGGCGCGTCCTTCCTCTCTTCGATCTGGCGCAAAGTAACGAAACCGTCCAGGACTCGGGCATCGCCAACAGGCCATGCGTTGCGGCCTTGCTCCTCCAGCCACTTTTTGGCTGCGGCCAGATCCAGGGTGGGCGATAACGGCTGGAACTCGGTCCGCATCACCTGGCCGACTTGTATGCCCGATAATTCGTCCAGATCTTCGCGGGCCGGCAGGTACACGCCTTCCTGCAATGCCAGCGCTTCATAGATAGGCTCGCGCTGAAGACGGTAGGAAATGGTGAAAGCGATCAGGTTCGAGATCATCAACGGGACGATGATCGAATAATCGCGAGTCATTTCGAAGATCATGATCACGGACGTCAGCGGAGTTCGAACAATTCCGGCGAAGGCGGTTCCCATGCCGACCAGCGCGTAGGCTCCCGGTCCCGCGGTTAGACCCGGCAGAAGATGATGGGCCACCTGCCCGACGGTCCCGCCGATCATCGCCCCGATGAATAAGGCCGGGCCGAAGATGCCGCCTGCATTGCCGGAGGAGTAACACATGGGGGTGGCAACGATCTTCAATACTGCAAGGAGAGCCACCGTTTTCAGGGGAAAGTCGCCGCCCAGAACACGCTCGACATAATCGTATCCGACGCCCAGAATTTCGGGAACAAACCAGGCCAGAATGCCTACAAACAATCCGCCCGCCACAGGCTGGAACCAGACCGTCCACTGCGGGAGCTTGCGGAACAAGATGCGGAGCTTCAGCAGCAACTTCACGAAGGCGACCGATCCGAGTCCGCCGGCAACGCCGAGCACCGCGTAAACCGCGAATTCGATGGGATGCACCAGTTGATAAGTGGGGACGTGGAACAGCGGCTCGTCGCCGAGGACGGCATGCAGCACCATCCAAGCCGTCGCCGAACTAATGACCACCGCGCCGATCACGGCCGCATGGAGATTGCCGAGAATCTCCTCCAGCGAGAAAAGCACGGCTGCGATCGGCGTATTGAACGCGGTCGCCAAAGCAGCCGAGCAACCCATAGGCACCAGATCCTTGACCACCTTCGGGGGCAGTCCGAAACGGCGGCCTAGAATGGACGCGATGCCTGCGCCAATCTGCACCGACGGCCCTTCGCGTCCCAGCGCGATGCCACTCGCGAGAGATGCGGAACAGCAGAAGAACTTCCCTAAAACGGTTTTGGTAGAGATGTAACCGTCGTTGATGAACAACGCATATTTCGTCTGCGGGATGCCGCTGCCGCGGGCGTTGGGAAAGAAGCGATAAAGGAGCCAGCCGGTGATCAACGAACCGAAGGTAGGAATCAATACGCGCCGCCAGGCAGCGCTTCCATTGGGATACATGCGGGCGGAAAAGCGTCCGGTGAGCAGGATGAAGGCCACTACGACCAATCCCACCAGGACACCGATCACCAGGCTCAGCAGAATAGCGGATCGATCCTCGCCGCTCCCGAAGCGGTCGGTAAGACCGCGAAATCTGGTACGCGGCGGCCAAAGGGTCATTCCTTTTAGCTTAGATGACCACGGAGGGCGGAGGAATCGTACCCCGGCAGTATGGACTTTCTTCGCGGTTAGCGGTAGGTGATCAGCGACGGGTCTTCCAGATGGGGGATGTTATTGAAGCTGGAGAACGAAAACCGGTCGCCGGAGAACAGGAATTCGCTGAAGGACGCGTTGCGTGAGGTCCAACTTAGCTCCAGCGTCTTTTGGGTTGAGAGATCGAGAGCGGCGCGTCCGGTAGCGGCGATCACGCCACCAGATGTGAA
>Ga0302319_10005286_pt1 | contig 25996 bp, 22 predicted proteins | sample Bog_T0_2_FD_203319 | JGI IMG/M metagenome (GOLD analysis project Ga0302319, IMG submission 203319) | Peat permafrost microbial communities from Stordalen Mire near Abisko, Sweden - Bog_T0_2 | ecosystem: Environmental > Terrestrial > Soil > Wetlands > Peat | place: Sweden: Abisko, Stordalen Mire...
ACACAGTGGTAGATGTGAATCCTGATGACTCACTCGTAGGTCCGGTGCCCGATAACCACTACGAGCCTTGGCTGTTCCAGTCGATGCTCGATGAGTTATCGGTCAACGAACTTGGCATTGGCTTCGTGTACTCAGTGATCGACGCGCTCGCCAAGCGCTACCACCTGACTGATGTGGTGGTGAACTTGACGCACGAGTCCTTTGGGGCACAGATGTTTCGCTTGGGCGGACGAGCGATCAGTCCCGAACTCGCTGCACGTTTTGGCACGGCGCCGGGCGTGTTTTGCGAACCTGACGTCGTACCCGCCGTTGAGCGAGGCGCGGTGCGAACGGCCTGTCAACTCGCACTCTCGTTGCACCTCGCGCGTTTCAGCGCGTCGCACGATCCGCTCACCAACATCGCGAACCGTCGAGCATTCGACAGTTCCCTTGACGCCGCCGCCGCGCGAAGCGCGCGCTACGGCTGGTCATTCACGCTTTTGTTGATTGACCTCAATGAATTCAAGGCAATCAACGATACGTTGGGTCACGCCATTGGCGACGACCTGTTGCGCCAGTTCGGAGTGGCGATGCGCCGGTCTGTGCGAAGTGGTGACGTTGCCGCGCGCATTGGCGGCGATGAGTTTGCCGTCATCTTGAGTAACGCCGACGGTTTCGAGGCATCTGGGTTTCTCGACCGCCTTCGCGTAAACTTAAAGTCGGCGAGTGAAGTGATCGAATTCTCCGTAGGGTCGGCGACGTCACCGCGCGATTCGACCGATCCACTCGAGTTGTTCCGTATCGCGGATGCTCGGTTGTACGAGAAGAAGGGTATGTTGCACTGATGATGTCGTCGACTGATGAGGACCTCGAGCTCGAACTTCGCTCACTGCCTGGCGTACTCAACGTGGAAATCCGTCATCTCGACAGTGGAGACGTCGATGTCGTCACCCTCATCACGAACGGTCAAGACCCTTCAAACATTCGCGTGATGGCGAAGCAGATTGTGAGCTTGTACTCGGCCGACGGCTCCGTCGTCGTCGACGATGCCACGACAGTGCTCCAGCCTAAGGAACTCAAGGCCATTCGAGTGAACCTCGTCGCAACGTCCTTTGAGCCCGACACCGGCACGACCGAAGTGGAGCTCAACTTCTCTGGTCGCATTGGGCACGGACACGCGAAGAGCGGCCAACTCATTGGTGGAGCGGAAGCGACACTCGCGGCGCTACGCGATCTTGGTATCGAGGTTCCCTTCTATTTGGTCTCGGTCGTCAACATCGCAACCCCACGAGGGTGGCCCGTCGTCGCGACGTTTCGAGCCCTCTCCAATGAACCCGACTTGCACGGCATTGCGTTGGCGGAAAACGACGTCACGTCATCTGCCATGGCGACACTCAATGCGCTCAACCGTGTGTTGCCCATCTCGTCGGCCTTCGAGTAAATCTCGATTTCGATTTTTGCACTAAAGTCGCGCGACTCGATTTGACGCTCGTACGACGTGATCTCGCGCAAAAAAATCGAAGAACTCCGGAGAAAACTAAATTTTCGATTGAACATCCCTGATCAAGTGGCTAGGTTCGTGGGGAACCACTCTGGTCGGTGGAAAGTTCGCGAAGGAGGCTCCGATGGAGACGCGAGATTCATTTACTCGGAGCAACATATTGTCGTGCGCTTCGGCGATCCTGCGCGAAAAAGGAAGCCGCGACTTCAGCGTCGATGAGGTCGCCCAACGAGCCGGCGTGCAAGAGACGACCGTCGAATACTTCTTTGATTCGCCCACGCAACTCATTGGTGAGGCGCAACTTGCGAACTACTTCACCTTGGTGAAGTCACATCATCTCGTGCAACTGCGTGTGGAGGACGCGCTCGCGAACCAGGACCTCGATGCCTTCGATAAGGCGGTGCAGGAGAATCTGGAACTCGCCTGGTCGTCGGGTCAGGTAGGTAATCGCTGGGGAATTTTTGAACTTTTGCATGACATTTGGAGTGATCCATTCTCGCAGAGCCACTTTTGTGAACTGCTCGACATTCAATTCGAACGATGGATTAGCGTCATACAAGAGGCGCAGCGACTCGGGTGGATTGAGGACGACATCGATCCCAAAGCGCTCGTGTCAGTCTTCTGGTCGTCGTCGGTGGGCCAAGTTATCACCGCTGGTTCGACGGTCCTCAACGTGACGCCCAAGGAGAATCGCGACTTCATCATGCGCATCGTTCGACCGCCAAGTCGTTTAGGAGCTCGGGCCTGACGCACGATGCGACGGAGCATCCCCGTGTGACGATTTCGTGACATCACGCAATGCCCGCATTCTTCGGGTTTTCTAAGCGCACGAGAGAGGTCGATGACGAAGGCACACCTTAGGCTTGGAGGGCGTGCGAAACCATCTCCTCAAAGTCTTGCTCGGGCTGTCACTCTCGTTGGCCGGCCAAGTCGTAGGCATCTCGCTCGCTTCGGCGCAGACCACGACCGCCTCGACCGGCTTTGACGTCAGCTATCCCCAGTGCGGTAGGACCCTTCCAGCCGCGGGCTTCGGGATTGTTGGCGTAAACGACGGACACCCGTTCTCCACGAATCCGTGCCTCGCGAGCGAACTCACGTGGGCGAAGTCCACGACCAGTGGTGCACCATCGTTTTACATGAACACGGGAAGTCCCGGTCCCGCCGATTCGTCGATCTGGCCGACCAATCAAACGACGCCCGAGGTATGTACGGGTGCGAACTCGCCCGCCTGCTCCTATGACTGGGGATGGTCTGACGCGCAGATGTCCTTCAGCGCCGCCTTGAGCGCGGAGGCTCAAGATGGCGCCTCATCGCCGAGCGCCGCCGTGACGGGCGCAAAATGGTGGCTCGACGTGGAAACGGGCAACATGTGGGAATCGATCGAGGCGAACTACGGACCAAGCGCGGCGTCGCAGTTGATCGATCAATCAATGCTCCTGGGTGCGATTGCCTATTTGAAAAGTGTCGCGGTGACTAATGTCGGGATCTACTCAACGTCCCAGCAGTGGCGCACGATCACCGGCACCCCACCCACGGCATTTTCGAGCATCCCCGTGTGGGTACCCGGCTACGCGACCTTGGCGGCCGCCGAAGCCGCGTGTGCGATGACGTCCTTCACCGGTGGGCGCGTCGCGATGATCCAGTACCCATCCCAGGGTCTCGACGGCGACTACATCTGCGGTCTCGTGAGTACACCTGGTGCGACGTCGATCAGCGTCGCTGCGACGTCGGGCTACAGTGTGCAGCTCGTCGTGAGCGGTGCGACGAGTGCCGTCACGTGGGTACAAACCACGGGTTCGCCAAGTCTGCTCGTTTCGAGCACCGGCCTCGTGACGACGAGTGGGGCGTTGCCCGCGGGCACCTACGGTGCGACCGGATCGACGAGTGACACCAACGGTGACGTGGGTTTGTTCAGTTTTCTCTTGAACGTGGGCACCATTGTCCAAGTGGCGCCGACCTCGGCGACCCTCAAGACAACCCAGACTCCCGGCTACAGCGACCAGTTGGTGCTAAGCGGCAACTTCGGCGCGACGACGTTCACCCAGACGAGCGGCGCACCGTCGCTGCTCGTCTCGAGCACCGGCCTCGTGACGACGAGTGGGGCCTTGCCCGCGGGCACCTACGTGGCGTCGGGTACGACGTCTGACACGAGTGGCGACGTCGGGGTTTTCAGTTTCAGCATTGTCGTGGGCTCTATTACTCAGAACACGCCGACGACGGGTTCGGTGACGAGCACTGCATCATCGACCTTCAGTCAACAACTGAACGTGAGTCACAACGATGGAACCGTGACCTACGTGCAGACGAGCGGCGCACCGTCGCTGCTCGTCTCGAGCACCGGGCTGGTGAATTCGTCGGGCACGCTCATCGCGGGAACCTACCGCGTCAAGGGCACGACGTCAGACCCCTACGGCGACGTCGGTACCTTCGTCTACACCCTGAGCGTGAGTGCGACCAAAGTGGCGCCGGTGATCGTGGGACCCGACGCGCAGTACGTCGTGGGGCACGCCGTCGCGGGACGGACAGTGGTGCTTCAGATCATCGGGGTGGGATTCTCCGGACGACCCACCGTCACGAGCCACGAAGGAACGACCGCCCTGGTGCTGTCGGATACCGGAACCGTCCTTGACGTGCGCGTGCGTGTTGACGCGCGATCACGCAATGGCGTCTTCACCTTCACCCTCACCATGCCCGACGGTACGGTGACCAGAGTCAAGTACAACCAGCACTAGGACGGCGCTGTCCCTAGTCCACGTAGTACTGATCGGCCACTTTGAGTGCGCGGTCGAGGCGCGCGAGCCCTTCGCGAGCTTCCTCGTCAGTGACGTTGCACGGCGGCACGACGTGGAGGCGATTGAAGTTATTGAAGATGAGTAGTCCCTCGTCTCGACACGCAGCGACGAGTTCGTTCATCGCGGTCGAACTGCTGCCGTAAGGGGCGAGAGGTTCTTTGGTAGTGCGGTTCGTCACGAGGTCGAGGGCGAAGAAGACACCGAGACCTCGAACGTCGCCAATCACGCGATGCTTCTGGGCAAGCTCGAGGAGCGTAGGACCAAGTACGTCTTCGCCGATTCGTCGCGCGTTCTCGACGATGTGCTCGTCGTCCATGGCGTTCATCGACGCAACCGCCGCCGCGCACGCGAGCGGGTGGCCCGAATAGGTGAGACCTCCGGGATACACGCGGTCGTTGAAGGTCGCGGCGATCTGTTCGTTGATCACGACGCCCCCCAGGGGCACGTAACCAGAATTAACGCCCTTCGCGAAGGCGACGAGGTCGGGGGCGACGTCGAAGTGTTGATAGGCGAACCACGAGCCCGTTCGCCCGAAGCCGCACATCACTTCGTCGGCGATATAGACAATCCCGTACTTGTCGCACAGCGCTCGCACACCCTGCAGGTAACCGGCGGGAGGCACCATGATGCCAGCTGTCCCGGGCACCGTCTCGAGGATGATCGCGGCGAAGGCGCTGGGTCCTTCGAAGGCAATGATGTTCTCCAAGTTCGCGAGCGCTCGCTCGCACTCCTCTTGTTCGTTCGTGGCATTGAACGCCGTACGATACAGAAAAGGTCCAAAGAAGTGCACGACGCCCGAGGTGCCGTTGTCGTTGGGCCAGCGCCGAGGGTCGCCCGTCAGATTGATCGACGTCGACGTCGCACCGTGGTAACTGCGATACGCGGCGAGTACCTTGTGGCGCCCCGTGTGGAGCCGCGCCATGCGAACCGCGTGCTCCACCGCCTCGGTGCCACCATTGGTGAAGAACACCTTGGTCGCATCCGCAAAGGAATGATCGATGATGAGTTCGGCCGCTCGATAGCGCTGTTCATTGCCGTGTTGGGGAGCGATGGTGCACAAGATTGCTGCCTGTTCTTGAATCGCTCGCACGACCGACGGGTGCTGGTGGCCAATGTTGGTGTTGACCAGTTGCGAGGAAAAGTCCATGTACGTCGAGTCGTTCTCGTCGGTCACGTAAACGCCTTTGGCACTCTTCACCATCAAAGGGTTGAGCGTCGACTGTGCGGACCAGGAATGAAAGACCGACGCGACCTCTCGTTGCATGGGCGTCATGGTCGAACGATTCTTCGATGTCATATGGTCCTTTCAGGGGTTGAAGATGAGATTGTAGGCGGTCGCGTCGTGAGGATGCAGTGTGATGTCATCGCGCGAGACACGCTTAACTACGAAGCACGACGTTGTCGGGCGGCGCACCCTCCACGAGGAGCCCGATCTGTCGGTTGACCAGTCGTGCCATTCGCGGCAGCGCCGCTGACGACGCGCCACCGACGTGCGGTGAGATGAGCACATTCGAAAGGGCGAACAGCGGGTGCCCATCAGGGAGTGGCTCGGGGTCCGTCACGTCCAGCGCCAATCGAAGTCGACCCGAACTGGCGTGCTTGAGTAATGCCGCGGTGTCGGCGACCTGTCCGCGCGCGACGTTGACGAGCATCGCCCCGTCGTGCATGGCGCTAAGGAATTGGTCGTTGACGAGGTGCGTCGTTGACTCGTCGAGTGGCACGATGACGATGACGATGTCCGCCTCGCCGAGGTGATCGAAGAGGTCGTCCATCGCGAAGATCTGACCACGCTCGTCGGTGCGCGCGTGCGAGGCGAGACGTGTCACCTTGGTCTCGAAGGCGAGGAGACGCTCTTCGATGGCTCGCCCAACACCGCCATAGCCAATGAGCAGGACGTTTCGATCGGCCAAACTCTCGTGCCAGTCTCGGCGCCATTTCCCCTCGAGCGACGCACGAACGTAGTCGGGGATGCCGCGTTGCAGGGCGAGAATGAGCGCCAACGTGAGCTCTGCCGTCGACGTTTCGTGTACCGACTTCGCGTTCGCATAGACATGACCCGGCGGCAAGATCTGCGCCACGCCGTCGTAACCATTGAGCAGACTCTGCACGAGTTTCGTCTTGACGGTGGCGAGCTGGGCGAGCACGCCAGTGCCCACCATGTAGGGCACGACGACGATGTCAATCTCGGGCCGAGGGGCTGGACCCTTCATGTCCCAGACGAGCACGTCGACGCCGGGGGGTTGGGGACCAATCGCGTCGCGCAAGAACTCATCGGGCACACTCACCGTCAGGGATCCACTCATCGATCGTCCCAATCAATGTTGGAAAGTGACGCGAGCGCGCGCACCAACGCTTGGGTGCCGAGAAGCCCACCGCCCTGGGCTTGCAGGGCGATGTAGAGCTGGTTCGCGAGGGCGAGACCGGGGAGCGCGAGGCTCATGCGTCGTGCCTCGTCAAGCGCAATGCCCATGTCCTTGACGAAGTGATTGACGAAGAAGCCGGGATCCATATTGCCCGCCATCATCCGCGGGGCCAAATTGGAGAGCGACCAACTACCGCCACCACCGCTCGCGACCGAACTGAGGACCTTTTCCAGGTCAAGCCCAGCGCGGTAGGCGTACAGCAGACCTTCGCAGACGCCCTCCATGTTGTTGGCGATCAGTATCTGGTTCGTCATCTTCGCGTGTTGACCCGCACCGTGCTCACCATGTCGAACGATGGTGGATCCCATCAACGAAAAGCAGGGAAGGGCCGCAGTAAATACGTCGAGCGGACCTCCGACCATGATGGAGAGCGCCGCGTTCTTTGCTCCAATGTCGCCGCCCGTCACGGGCGCATCGAGTGCGTGCACGTGACGCGTCGACGCCGCCGTGCCGATCTCGGCCGCCAGGGCGGGTTCGCTCGTTGACATGTCCACGACGATTGCTCCCTCACGGGCCTTCGAAAACACACCGTGTTCGCCGAGTGTCACCTCACGCACGTCTGCGGGATAGCCGACCATGGTGAAAATGACGTCACACGTCGATGCGAGATCAGCGGGTGTCGCCGCCCACAGCGCACCTGCCTCCAAGAGTGGTGCTGCCTTGGGTGCGGATCGAGTCGACACGGTGACCTTGTAGCCGCCTTCGATCAAATGGGTGCACATGGCACGTCCCATGACGCCTGTGCCGATCCAGCCGACGTGCGTGGTCGCAGGACTCGCTGTCGCGGGCGAACTCATGGGACAAATGTACCGTGCTTGGGCGACACGTATGGCGCGACCCCTGAACCCACGTAATCGTGCACTGAGTGCGAACTAGCATCGCGACCATCATCGCGACCATCATCGCGTGAATCAACTGGGAGGAATGTCGTGGCCACGTGTCTGGTGATTCAACACGTTGAACCCGAGGGACCGTACGAAATCGCTACCGCCTTGCGCAGCGTGGGGGTGCACGTGGACGTTCGTCGCGTCTTCCTTGACGAACAACTCCCCGCGGACCTCGAGGGCTTCGATGGCCTCGTCGTCATGGGAGGGCCCATGTCGGTCACGAGCGATGAGGGATTTAGCACTCGCCGTCATGAAATGCACCTCTGCGCCAGTGCCGTGGACTCGGGCGTGCCGACGCTGGGGGTCTGTCTCGGCGCACAGCTTCTCGCTCGTGCCTTGCGAGCTCGCGTGTACGCGGGCGAAGCGGGACCCGAGATTGGTTTCGCCCCGGTGCACGTGAGCGAGGCTGCCCGTGATGATCCGCTGCTGCACGGTTTTGATGGCGAACAGTTGGTGCTGCATTGGCACGGGGACACGTTCGATTGTCCGGCGGGCGCTGTGCTGTTGGGCTCGAATGATAACTACGCCAATCAGGTATTTCGTGTCGGGTCCGCCGCGTGGGGTTTCCAGTTCCACTTTGAAGTGAGCGACATTGCGGTGAAGGCATTTGTTGCGACCTTCGCGGGAGAAATCGCGCGCGCGGGTTTAGACGCCAAGGACGTCGTGGACGCGATGCCGATGGCCCTTAATCAATTGGCTCCACTGCAGTCCGCGATCACCACGCGCTTCGCCCAGCTCGTCCACGATCGAGACCTGGCGAACTGGCGACATTAACAATCGGGGAGCGTACGCTGCATGGCCCGGAGAGGACGTTACGACAAGAAGTCGTAAATCCTTCGATAATGCGCTTGCATCAGTCGCGGGGGTCGACTCAACGTCGTAAGGCGTTGTCGCAGCGACGGGAACGAACTCCACGATTGGATCGCGAGTTGCACGAGCAACGCGATCCCGAGCGACGCGCCGAAGGCTTCGAGCACGTGACCGGTCCGCAGCATCTCCGCGAGAACGATCATCGACGCCACGTAGGAGAACGAACCTCTGGTGACACCGCGCAGGAATTGCGACGAAGCCGCTGCACCGTGCTCGTGGTTCGTGAAGAGTGCCATCATCAAACTAGTGAGCGGAATCGCGTCGAGGACGCCGGACAACGATGCGCCCAGTCGTCCCGCGAGAGAGATCAGCGCAACGGTGAAGATCGTCGAGACGGCAAGTCGCAAACTAAGACGTGATTTTCCGTTGTGGAAGGTGGCGATGGGCGTTCGCGGCCACCAGCGAAGGGCGATGGTGAAACTCGCGATGGCGAGGACCGCACCAAGGAAGATTGACGCGTGCAACGTTTGCACCGCGGTCGCGATGAGTGCGAAGGCGCCGAGCGCTCCCCCGAGCGCGGACGCGGAGGAGACACGTCGGGCCAACGCGGCGAAAGACCACAAGAGTGCGACTTCAGCGCTTGCGGCGAGGAGAAGCGAGACAGTCATGGCGTGGGCGAACGACAGCCCGTATTGAAGGCTGATCAGCCACAGGAATGGTAGGTAGACGAGGGGGAGCCCAACGACCAGTCCGCCGATGGCGTGGCCGAAACGGCGCTGAGCAAGGGTCCCGAGCAGGACCGCGAGGGGCGCACACATGATTCGAAGTAGCAGGAACAACATGTCATCAGAGTACGAGTCAAATAACCTCAAATGACTCGGTTATATGGCATAGAAGTCCATTATTACCATGATTTAATCTGTATAATATCCATTTAGCCGTAGATAATTCGGTACGATAAGGACAATACCCATGGATGATATTGATCGTGCCCTATTAACAGCGCTCGTCGACGATGGGCGCCTGAGTTACCAACAACTAGCGACCCAAGTGCATTTGAGCCCAAACAGTACGGCGGACCGCGTCAGGCGCCTTCGCCAGAGTGGGGTGATCGAGGGATACCACGCGCAACTCAATTTCACCGCGTTAGGACATTCGTTGCAATCTCTCACGGACATCAAACTTCGAGAATCCGTTGATCGACGCCAGTTCGAGCGTGATCTTGGCGGAGTCCCGCAGGTATTGAGCGCCATCCACACGACCGGTGAGTTTGACTATCAGCTGTGGACCGCGAACAGCAGCACCGATGAACTCCAAACCGTGATTGACATTTTGCGCGAATTAGGTGCTCGCGACATCCAGAGCCGCATCGTGCTGGGAGAGATCACGTTCAACGCGGCGCGTCTCATTTAGAAGGTTTCCTTGAGGTGCTTGCTCCCCTAGAGTCGAGGAACGGACACCGAGAAGGACAGGGCCATGGACGACAGCACCATCTTGCAACGAGTGAACGACCTCACTGAAGAGGAGCAAACGCTCGAAGAGACGCACGAGAGCGAAAAGCTTTCGCCAGAAAAATTGGCGAGACTGAAGGCGATCGAGGTTGAACTGGACCAGTTGTGGGATCTACTTCGCCGGCGTCGTGCTCGTCGCTCCGTAGGTCTCAATCCCGACGAAGAGACCGTACGTCCCGCGGACGTCGTCGAGCACTACGAGCAGTAGCACGACGCCTCCACTCTTCGACGCCGACGTCACTGCTCGGAGAGTATCGCCTCGAGCTCGGCAAGCGGGTCTCGCACGATTGGACCCGTCGTCGTCACTTGGGCCAACGTGATCGACCCTTCGAACTCGAACGGCGCCGTGTAGCCCGGTCCTATGGCTGGTCCCCATTCGTACCCACAGGTCAGCCCAACGCCCACACCATTGAATCCTGAAGGCGTGAATCGAGGGATGTCACCTCGCGCGATGTCGACCCCGTCGCAACGAAGCACGCCCTGGCCGCCGAGCGCGGCATCTTTGAAGAATTCGAATTCGACGACGTGCCTGCCCTCTGCCATCCGATCGTGAGCCTCGATGAGGTCAATAGATTTGCCGTAGAGATTGTGCACGTAACGCAATCGACCATCAAGGATATGTAACGACCAACCGCCGAGCGAAGAGCCCAGTGCGACCAAGACGCCGTCACCCGGCGTCGAGTTAGAGGACTCGAGAGCGACGGTGAGCTTGTGGGAGCGATTGCGCACGTTTACTGCGACTGATTCAGGAACGGGTGCCGTGAAGGGAAAATATCGATACGTATCGCGAGGTGCTCTCGATGTCGGCTTCGGATGCGTGAGCGCCCAAAGGACTCGATTGTCCAACGGGAGCACGTCATTCTTTTGCGCTTCGCTCCACCACAAGTCAATCAAACCTCGAAGCACGTCGGGATACTGGCTCGCCAGGTTGCGAGACTCGGAGATGTCGTCGCGCACCCGATATAACTCCCACTCGTCGTCATCGAAGGACGCGTTGGGATTTTGATCGTCATACAGAGGCCCGATTGGATGGAACGTCACCGCTTTCCATCCATCGTGATACAGCGCCCGCGAGCCGAACATCTCAAAGTATTGCGTGTGGTGGCGTTCCTCTTCGAGTTCGCCCCCCGGGCCAAGCAAGTACGAAAAGCTGACGCCGTCCAGGCTGTTTTGGACGACGCCCTCGATGCGTTCGGGTGCCCTGACGCCAATGAGTTCGAGGATCGTTGGCGTGATGTCGGTCGCGTGCGTGAACTGGTGTCGAGTCGCGCCAGTCTCGAAGGGGCCCTTGGGCCACGCGATGATGCAGGGATCGGCGACGCCACCTTCGTGAACTTCACGCTTCCATCGTCGAAACGGCGTATTACCGGCCAAAGTCCAGCCCCACGGGTAGTTGTTGTGAGTGCTGGGTCCCCCAATCTCGTTGATTCGCGCCACCATCTCGGTAGTGCTCGCGGGGTCGAGATTCGCGAGACGCACATCATTGATGGAACCTTCGGAACCGCCTTCGGCGCTCGCGCCATTGTCCGAGACGACGATGACGACGGTATTGTCCTCGTCGCCAATCTCACGAAGAAATGACAGCACTCTGCCTATCTGCTCGTCGGCGTGTGAGAGAAAACCTGCGTAACACTCCATGAAACGTGCGGCGAGTCGCTTCTCAACACTGTTTAGGTCGTCCCAGGGTCGAACCCAGGCGGGACGCGGCGACAACACGGTCTTCGAGGGAATGAGCCCACTCGCGACTTGGCGCTCGAACACCTGCTCGCGCCACTCGTCCCAACCTTGGTCGAACCGACCCTCGTAGTGCGCGCGCCACGTGGCGGGTGGTTGGTGGGGCGAGTGGCACGCACCAGTTGCGAAGTACAAAAAGAAGGGGCGACGCGCGTCAACCGCGCGAAGATCGCTCACAAAACGAATCGCGTGGTCCGCGAGGTCTTCGCTGAGGTGGTAGCCCTCGTCAACGCTCTTGGGTGGTCGCTCGGAGTGATTGTCGTGGAATAAGGCGGGTACGAATTGGTGGGTCTCGCCGCCATGAAATCCGTACCAACGGTCAAAGCCTCTCGCGAGTGGCCACGTCGCCCGCGAGTCCGCGTCGTTGGTTTCATCTTCAGGGCTCAAGTGCCACTTTCCTACCGCGTACGTGGCGTAACCGTGCTGGCGAAGGATCTCCGAGACGTAGCCGTTTTCCCTCGGGGGTTTTCCCCAATAACCAGGAAATCCCACGGCGAGATCAGCAACGCGACCGAGTCCACTTCGGTGGTGGTTGCGGCCCGTCAAGAGACACACTCGTGTTGGCGAACACAGTGACGTGGTGTGAAAGTTGGCGAGTCGAACCCCTCGACCGGCGAGGGCGTCGATCACCGGCGTCTCGATGTCTGATCCATAGCATCCAAGTTGCGCGTAGCCAACGTCGTCGAGCACGACGAGCACGACATTCGGTGCACTCGATGGAGGAGATGGCTCTTCGGGCCACCATGGTCGCGAATCGCGCCAATCGCGACCAATCCGTCCACCAAATTCTTGCCCCATAGGTCGCCTCTTCTCACATTCATTGCACGTCTCGCGACGACAGAAGTTCGATGCCGATTCGTCGGTAGTTTAGAACCATGGCGATCGAAAGTGCGGTGGCTCATCAGCGCTTTCGGTGGTGGGCGCAGGTGCGATACGCGCTTGGTTTGTCGTTGGGAATTGCCGCGTTGTTCGTACTGTTCTCCCAGCGAGGCAATTTGCGCGCAGCGTGGCATCAACTCACCCGCGTGAGCATCCCGTGGTTGCTGGGTGCCGTGATCGCAGAAACGATGTCCATTTTCATCTTCGCGTACGTGCAACGACGCGTGCTGAAGATGGCGGGAACGCGCATTGGCGTCGCGCCCCTCTTCGCAATCTCGCTCGCGAACAACGCGATTGCGAACACGGTGCCGGGCGAGCCAGCAGTGTCGAGTGCCTTTCGATATCGTCAGTATCGGCGCCGCGGCGCGAGCCGCGCGGGCTCGGGATGGACAATCCTCACGATCATCATCGCCCAAGCGATTGGAATGTCGAGCGTGTTGCTGGTTGGCGTGCTGGTGAGTCTTGCGACCAGTTCGAACGCGACCAACACGAGGACCGCACTCGTTGGTCTTTTCATCGTGCTCGGGGCTGGTGTAGTCTTGCTACGACGTGATCTCTTATTGCGATTCCTTGGCGGCATCGTTCGACTCGCGCAACGTCTGACTGGCCATCCTCGCGGCGATATTGGAGAGCGCATAGTTGCGACACTCCAACGGATGCGTGAGATTGAGCTTCGCCCTTTCGATGCGCTGGAGATAATCGCGTGGGCGACCCTCGTGTGGGGCTTGGACCTCGCGTGTTTGCTGTGCAGTATGGAAGCCACGCACGCACCAATCCCGTGGCACGGGATAATCCTTGCCTACGGTGTAGCCCAAATCGTTGCCGTGCTTCCAATCGTCCCTGGCGGCATTGGCCTCGTGGAAGGCGGGCTCACCGTCATCTTGGTCGCGTACGGTTCGACACGCGTACACGCCCTCTCGTCGGTGTTGGTCTATCGAGCGATCAGTTTCTGGTTCGCCGTCATCGTGGGTTGGCTCAGCTATACCGCCCTCTCCCTGGGGGCGCGGCGAAAGCACACTGATTCCTCGGCGCCACGTGACCATCCACGTCGCACTGAGTAGTTGCTTCGCACGTGAATTGGGCCAATGGACGTGTCATTCTGATCAGAGTATGGGTTCGATGCGCGCAAAAATGCGGATTCGCGAATCGCGTCCGTTGGGCATCGGAATTGGGATTAGTTTTTGCGTATGTTGTCGCACTATCACACGGCCATCGATCCGGGCGGGGAAAACAACTCGCACGCAAGTATGTTGCGCATGGTCGGCTTCAATAAGCGAGTGCTCGAAACCGGATGCGCGTCAGGTCACATGAGCGAAGAACTTCGAGCCCAGGGATGTCAGGTGGTTGGGGTCGAAGTGGACGCTGCGGTCGCCGAGGCGGCAACACCGTGGCTCGAGCGTCTGGTGGTCGGGGACGTTGAATCTGACGTGCTGTGGGGACAACTCGACGGCGACTCGTTTGACGCCATCCTCTTTGGCGACGTCCTTGAGCACTTGAAGGATCCGCTTCGGGCGTTACGCAGCGCCGTAAAGCATCTCAATCCCGCCGGCGTGGTCGTGATCTCCGTACCGAACATCGCGCACGCGGACGTGAAGTTCGCACTGATGCGGGGCACGTTCCCCTACGCGGAGAGTGGGTTGCTCGATCGAACCCATATCCACTTTCTCACCAAGGAGAGTTTGCTCGACCTGCTTCGAGAAGCGGGCCTCGTTGCGGTGGAGTTGCAAAGGGTAACGGTGCCGATATTCGAAACGGAGATCGGCGTCGATCGCGGTGGCGCCAGTGACGAGGTCGTCGGCGCCTTGACCGACGACCGTGAGTCACTGACCTATCAATTCGTCGTGAAGGCGGTGCGCGATGATGGTGCGAGAGCCCTCGACGAATTGTCGGCGGATATGGTGGCATTGACTGACCAACTCGTTGACGCCAGAAAACGTATCGAGATCCTCTCGCACGAACTCGCTGTTCTCCAAGGACAGCACGAGTGGGACGAAGGCGAGATCGCGAGACTTAAGCGACAAACCAACGCCGTGAAGAAACTGATTCCCCCACCACTTCGCCGCATACTCGGAAAGAGATTTAGCACTGCGTAATGTGGCCAGCGACATCCGCGCCACGGGCTCGCATCATCGAACCGTTGGTCCCATCTCGCACGTTCGTTTTTGAGGTGACATGAACTCGGGCGAGTCAACGAAGCAATTCCTTTTCGCGTTCTACCTCTCAGCGAGCAGTTGCTTCTTCGCCTTATTGAGCGACTCTAGTTTGTCGGCTGAGACCAGCGGAGATTTCAGTTTCATCTGATCAATCGCGTCGACGACGATGCCGCCCACCAACGCCCGCAGTTCGTACTTGTGATCCGCTGGAACGACGTACCACGGTGCCCAAGGTGTCGACGTCGCACTGAGGGCTTCTTCGTACGCTTCTTCGTAGTCGTCCCAACATTGGCGTTCGGCGAGGTCGTTGGTGGAGAACTTCCAGCGCTTGTCGGGATCCTCCAGGCGCTTGAGGAACCGTTTCTTCTGCTCGTCGCGCGAGATGTGCAGGAACACTTTGACCACGCGCGTGTGGTTGCGATGGAGGTGCTGTTCGAAATGATTGATGTCTTCGAATCGGTGCCGCCAGAATTTGCTCTCGTCGTCCTTCGTCGGCTCCTCGTGCGTCTTGTCGAGGAGCGCGGGATGTACGCGCACGACCAGAACGTCCTCGTAGTAGGAACGATTGAAAATGCTGATGCCGCCCAGGGCTGGCAGCGATCTCGTGCATCGCCACAAGAAGTCATGGTTCAGTTCTTCCAGTGAAGGCTGCTTGAAGGACTCGACACGACATCCCTGGGGATTGACGCCGGACATCACGTGCTTGATGGTGCCGTCCTTACCGGCGGCGTCCATGGCTTGGAGCACGACAAGTAGTGCGTGCGAACTATCAGCCCAAAGTTTCTCCTGGGCGCGCGAGAGTTCCTTCACGAACGAGACCAGATCCTTCTGCGCGATCTTCTTCTGTGGTTGCTCACCCCCGGTGTCGTCCAGCCACTTCGCTGTCGTCGCGGACGTGCTCCGCTCGGTAATGTTCGCGTGTTTGCCGGGCTCGACACGTAGTTCGTCAATGATTTCCTTCGTGAGTTTCATCAACTCTCCTTTGTTGTTGCGCATGGCCAGAGAACGGTGACGATCTCAGCTCGTTTCACTTCATCGGGCAGGAGCTCGTTGGCGCTTCGTATCTGCAGTCCCCGCTCGCCTGTCGTGAGAGTCGCACCATGTGCAACGTGTTCGCCCGTCGGTGCCCACGTGGTCGTGCCCGTCATCGGTGATCGCTTGCGCGTACGGGCACGACACGACATCGTGATAGACAACGACCTCGGGTCCCGTTCGAACTTCGGTGTGGAAGGGTTCGACGTACGCGTGCCGTTCGCACCAGTGACAGCGCCTTCGATCGTCGGCGCCCATGACTCCATGGTGATTGTGCCTGATCTCCTGCGCGTAGGGACACGAAATCGAATCGTGGAACACTTCGTCGCCCACGTCGGTTCGAACGTCGCTACGAAAGGGAGCGACGCTCGCCGCCATTAGTTCGACGTCAGCATTGGGTCGACCGCTTCGAGGGTCCTTGTCATCGGGCGCATTCGACGGGTCAAGTACTCGGTACGCCATTATCTTGACGCGGTCGGTGAACAAGAACCACAGAATCGCGTAACCCCACACGAGGGCGGCATACCCGAATCCGAGTGGTGTCATGAAGATTCCAGCGACGGCCAAGAAGGTGGCGAGCAACTGCGTGCCGAGGACCGCGACCCAGAGTATTCGAGCGGGTCGAATCGACCAGAAACTGCCGCGGGTGCGCGCCTGGAAAATCGTCAAGTGGCCCGCCACCGACAACAACAGGTACATCATGGTGCGCAGTTCCGGGCGACCCAAGTGAACGACGTGGTCACCGAGATAAAAGAGGCCAAAGGCGGCGACGGGACCAACGACGCCCAACACCGTCGCCATCCCGAGTACGACGCGCATGTTCCACGCCTCGGGTTGGTTGCGATAGTGCACTCGGTCGTAGGCAATCGAAAGTATGGCACCGTCGTTGAGAAGGGCGAGCAGGACGATTTGAATCGCGGTGACGGGAAAGAAATTGAAGATGAGGATCACGGCGGTCACGAAGAACAACACGCGCAAGGTCTCGGCGATTCGATAGATTGCGTAGCTATTCATGCGCTGGAAGATCTTTCGACTCTCCTTGATCGCGTCGATGATGACCGAGAGCCCCGACGTGGTGAGCACGATTGACGCGGCCGCGCGCGCGGCGTCCGTGGCACTGGACACCGCGATGCCGCAGTCGGCCTTTTTGAGTGCCGGCGCGTCGTTGACGCCGTCGCCCGTCATCCCGACGATGTGGCCGTGACGCTCGAGGACGTCAACGATATGGAACTTGTCCTCGGGAAACACTTGGGCGTAGCCGTCGGCGTCCTCGATACTCTTGAGCGTGTCACTACTTGCCTTCGCCTTGGTCGAGTGAAGACTTGAGGCGTCGAGGATGTTGGTGCCCATGCCGAGGGTTCTCGCCGTCTCCTGGGCGATCGCGAGCGCGTCGCCGGTAACCATCTTCACCTTGACGCCCATGTGGCGTGCTGTCGCGATGGTGGTTTTCGCGTCGACGCGCGGTGGGTCAAAGAGTGGCAACACGCCAAGGAATTCCCAGGACCCGCGACCGGTCGCTCGGGCAACGCCCAGGGACCTGAACCCTCGCGTGGCGAATTCGTGGACGACTTTTTCGACGCTTGCACTGATCGCCCTCGAGTTCGACGAGAGAGCGAGAATCACTTGGGGTGCGCCCTTGGTCACTTTGAATGATGGTCCGGATTTGGGCGCAACGGTTGCCTCGGTTCGTTTTCCGACCGGGTCGAATGGTTGAAAATGCGTAATTTTGTAACCGCGCAGTGCACTGGGACTCTTGAGCCCCGCGAGCACCGCGAGGTCAATGGTGTCATTGTCATCGAAACGCGACGCCAGCGCGGCGGCCACGACGACGTCGTCGCCACTCATTCCCTTCACGGCGAACGGTTCGCCGAGCGACAATGTGTTCTCGGTGAGGGTCCCGGTCTTGTCGGTGCACAAGATATCGACGCCCGCCAGTTCCTCAATCGCGACGAGGCGACTCACGATGGCCTTCTTCTTCGCGAGCAGTCGTGCACCGACCGCCATCGTCACCGACAATACTGTCGGCATCGCCACCGGGATCGCCGCGACCGTCAGCACCAGGGCGAATTGCAGGGTCGTGAGGAAGGGATCGCCGCGAAGCAACGAGATGACGATGATGATCGTGACCATCACAATGGCGAGATAGATCAAGTAGGTACCGATTCGCAGCACCGCTTTTTGAAAGTGGCTCTTGGTTTGTGTGTCCTGGACGAGTTCGGCGGTCTTTCCGAAATAGGTGTTCGCGCCAGTCCCGTAGACCAAGGCTCCAATCTCGCCTTGTCGAATGATGGACGCGGAGTAGACCGTGTCCCCGGGACCTTTCGTCGCGGGAAGCGATTCGCCGGTGAGCGCCGATTCGTCGACTTCAATCGGATCACCGTCCAATAGTCGTGAGTCGGCGGGCACGATGTCGCCCAGTCGAAGTCGAATCACGTCGCCCGGGACGAGTTCACGTGCGGGGGGATTCAACCACGTACCGTCGCGCACGACTCGAGCTTTTATGGCGAGTGACGCCTTGAGTGCATCGACCGCTTTGCCGGCTTGATGCTCTTCGAAAAAGCCAATGAAGGCATTGGCGAAGAGCAAGACGAGGATGATGATGAAGTCCGGCCAGTGGCGAAGGATGCCCGAGAGCACCACGGCAATCTCGATCATCCACGGGATGGGTCCCCAGAAGTACTCGAGGAACTTCAAAAACTCGTTCGTTTTCTTTGCAACGATCTCGTTGGCGCCGTAGGTGACGAGGCGCTTCGTCGCCTCAGCGTTCGTGAGACCGTCCTTGGACGTCGAGAGTTCTCTCATCACGTCGTCGATTGGCGACGTTGCGAGGTCGTTCAGTGACGTGTGTTCACCCTTCTGCTTCGCGCAAGCCGACGCGTTCTTCAAGGGTGCGCCGTGGGGACGAGTGACCATGGTTTTCCTTTCCATGCGTCAAGCGCCACAGCGTGACTCTGTCTCCAACGTACCCACTTCGAACGAAATTCGAGCAATTCTTCGATACTTCGTACGTGATTCTCAAATAAGCGCTAAGGTGCGAGCGTCACTCCAGAACTTTGGTGATCATTCAAGATCCCAAGGAGTAGTGCATGAGCGAACGTCGCCGAAATTTCAACCTGTTTGGCTACTTCATTGACCAATCGGAGCGTTATTGCTCGCGACGCCACATGCACCACTTCGGGTGTCCCCAATCACTTCGACGCCGCCTCACGAAGAAGGCCGTCATGGGATAAGACGCGAACAGCGGTGGGCCGCCCGGGTCTCGATCCCGGCACCTTGAGATTAAAAGTCTCCTGCTCTACCCGATGAGCTAGCGGCCCCATTTGGCGCGTCACTTCGAAGTGACAACGTCAGAACGACCACCTTACTTCAATCGTTTTGAATGTCCCGGGAGGACATTGTCGCTCGATTTCGTTGGCAGTGTTCTTCGCAGTATTGGACTTTGTGCCTTAGTTGCAACAAAAAAAGTTGTCGTGTTCGTAGGACACTCGAGTGAGACTGCAAATCTCGCCCTTTCATCAAGGAGGCATCATGACTGTCACCAGTTCTCCGTCATCCGCAAAATCCGAACCAGTGACGCCGATGACCACTCGCAATCAAGACAAGGCCCACGCCATGGGTCTGACGTCTTCGACCGCCCTCGTGATTGGCAGCATCGTTGGCACCGGCGTCTTCACGATGCCCGCTGTCCTGGCGGGCGCGGGCACGATGGGTATCGTCGTCCTCGCGGTAATTGCGGTGGGCGCGATGTTGCTCGCGGTCTTGTTCGGACAACTAACCCGACGAATTCCCAATAGTGACGGCGGCGTGTACGCCTACACCCGCCACGAGTTCGGGGACTTGCCCGGTTACCTCGTGGGGTGGTGTTACTGGATCCAGTCCTGGGCGGGGAACGCCGCGATCGTCTCATCGTGGGTCTTCTACGTCGACGCACTCTTTAATTTCACTCATCCCTCGGGTATGCAGAACTGGGGTATCGCGATGTTCGGACTGTGGATCCCTGCGTTCATCAATCTCGCGGGTGTGCGCCAGATGGCGTGGTACCAGAACATCAGCGTCGTGATCAAGTTCCTTCCCCTCTTGTTCGTGGGGGTCGTTGGCTGGTTCTTCGTCTCGAAGGCCAACTTCGGTCCCTTCAATGCGTCGGGCGGAAGTCTGTACTCGGGGATTGGCATCGCCGCGGGGGTCGCCCTCTTCTCCTTCATCGGGGTCGAAGCCGCTGCCGTCACGGCCAAACGCGTGATCAATCCTCGGGTGAACGTCATGCGCGCTTCGCTCATTGGCACCGTCGCGAGCGCAGGGCTCTACGTGCTCGTCACTGCCGCCGTGATGGGACTCGTCGCGCACCACACCTTGGTGGGCACCGGATCGCCGTTCGTGAACGCGTTTCAAACCATGTTCCCCCATAGTGCCTGGGCTGGACGCTTCGTCGCCGGTGTCGCCGTGGTCTCAGGTCTGGGAGCGCTCATTGCGTGGACGTTGATTGTCACCGAGACGTCGCGCGCAATCGCCCAGGACGATCTCTTTCCGCGCCCCTTCATGTGGTCCGATAAGAAGGGCACCGCGTGGTTCGGGATCCTCGTCGGCACCGCGCTGCCGTCATTGTTGATGTTGTGGCGCTATTCGACGAGTTCGGGTCTGACGGTGTTCACCTATCTCGTGGACTTGACCGTGGTGACCGTCGCGATTCCGTACTTCTTCTCCGCGATTGCTCAATTGACCTTCCTCGTGTCGCGGCGTCGACGAGTCCAGGGTTGGCAGCTGGCGCGAGACCTCAGTATCGCGGGCGCGAGCGTGTTGTTCTCGATGTGGGTCACGTTTGCGTCCGGGTATCAAGTCGTCTACCAAGCGCTCGTGGTTTTGCTCGCCGGACTCGTGCTGTACGCGTTCTTGAACGCGAGGCGCCAGCGCCTCGGCGAAGCGATTGAGCCGATCGACCTGCCCGATGAGATCGCGGTTCCCTCCAAGTAGTAGCAACGGCGCCCAATGCGCCAAGGAATGAGGTAGTGCCATGACACTGCATGTTGAATCAGAAGTAGGGCAACTCAAGCAAGCAATGGTGCACCGTCCTGGGCTCGAATTGTCGCGCCTGACACCTTCGAATATCCAGAGTCTCCTCTTTGACGACGTGCTCTGGGCGAAGAAGGCGCGCGAGGAACACGACGCGTTCGCCCAGGCCCTGCGCGACAAGGGCGTCAAGGTCCACCTCTTTGGGAATTTGTTGGCCGAAGTACTTGCGATCAATGAAGGACGCGCCTTCGTACTTGACGCGCTGTGCACTGACGACCAAATCGGCCCGTCGCTCGTCAAGCCCGTTCGCCACTTACTTGATGACCTTGACGGCGAGATGTTGGCCGAGTTCCTCGTCGGCGGCATCCTGAAGACCGACTTAAAACCGCTCAGCGCGAAGAGCTTGAGTTGGGAGCAGTTGCGGGCGGACGATTTCGTCTTGACGCCCCTGCCGAACACCATGTTCCAACGTGACAACACTTGTTGGATATATGGAGGGGCGACGGTCAATCCCATGGCGAAGACCGCGCGCCAACGCGAGTCATTGCACACGAGGGCGGTCTATCGCTACCATCCCGTCTTCAAGGACGAGAAGTTCGACATCCTTCTGGACGCCGACACGGTGAACCACCGCGCGACGATGGAGGGTGGGGACGTCCACATCTTGGGACACGGGACCGTCATGATTGGCATGGGCGAACGCACGACCCCAATCGCTGTCGAGATACTCGCACGTCGTCTTTTCGAGACCGGCACGGCGACCCGGGTGATCGCGATTGAGCTACCCCACAGCCACGCCTTCATGCACCTCGACACCGTGATGACGATGATTGACCGAGCGACGTTTGTGCTGTATCCCTACTTCGACCGCAACTTGCGCAGCTGGACGATTGTGCCCGGGAACGATCCGGGCACCATCGCGCTGAGTCAGAACGAGGATCTCTGGGAGACGTTGGCCCAGGTGTTGAAGGTCGATCACGTGACCGTCCTCACGACGGACGAGGACGTGCGCGCCGCAGAACGCGAGCAATGGGACGACGGAACGAACTTCCTCGCGGTCGCGCCCGGCGTCATCATGGGCTATGAACGTAACGTCGCGACCAACACGATGCTTCGTCGCGCCGGCATCGAAGTGGTGTCGATAGAAGGAAGTGAACTTGGTCGCGGACGCGGTGGTCCACGTTGCATGACGTGCCCAATCGAACGAGAGGCCGTGGCGTGAAGCGTTCCGACGTCGTGGGTGGTCTCAAGGGCCGCAGCCTGCTGCGCGATATCGATCTCACGAAGGAGGAGTTCCTTGAACTCATCGAGTTGAGTGACACGCTGCGTCAAGAAAAATGGGCCGGCACCGAGAAGAAACTCCTCAAGGGTAAGAACATCGCACTTTTGTTCGAGAAGTCCTCCACCCGCACGAGGTCCGCTTTCGAGGTTGGTGCCCACGATCAGGGCGCACACGTGACGTACATGGGCCCGGGGGAGACGCACGTGGGACACGAGGAGTCGGTGAAGGACACCGCGCGCGTACTTGGTCGCATGTATGACGCTATCGAATTTCGAGGTTTCGCGCATCACGATGTGGAACTGCTCGCGCAGTTCGCGGGCGTACCCGTGTGGAATGGGCTTACCGACACGTGGCACCCGACACAATTACTGGCGGATATTCTCACGATTCACGACCACAGCATCAAGCCGCTTGAAGAGGTGGCGCTCGCGTACGTTGGTGATGCTCGTAACAACACGGCGAACTCATTGCTTTGCGCTGCGGCACTCCTGGGCATGGACGTGCGCCTCGGCGCACCGACGTCGCTGCAACCGAGTGAAGAGGTCCAACACGTGGCGAGTCGACTGGCGGAGTATTCCGACGCGCGAATCTTGATCACTGAAAACGTCGACGAAGCGGTCGCGAACGCGGACTTCGTCTACACCGACGTCTGGGTGTCGATGGGAGAACCGGCCGATAGCTGGGACGATCGCATCAAATTGTTGCTGCCCTACCAAGTCAACGAGAAGCTTCTCAAGGCAACCAACAATCCGGACGTTCGTTTCTTGCATTGCCTTCCGGCGCTTCACAACACCGATACCGATGTCGGCAAGGAGTTGCACAAGAAGTATGGCGTGAGTGCCCTCGAAGTCACCGACGAGGTTTTTGAGTCACCTACGTCGATTGTCTTTGACCAGGCGGAGAATCGCCTGCACACGATTAAAGCGGTCATGGTCGCCACGTTGGCGGGAGTTTGACATTCTTATCGTGGCGGCGCTCGGCGGCAACGCACTCCTGCAGCGAGGTGAAAAACCCGCGGCTGAGATCCAACAGCATCACGTCGTCGAAGCCGTCACTCAATTAGCGAAGATCTGCGAGCACAACGACATCGTCCTCACCCACGGCAATGGTCCCCAAGTAGGAATGTTGGCCCTCGAGAGCGCGAACGATCCGCTCCTCGAACATGCATTCCCCTTCGACGCCCTCGGCGCACAGACGCAAGGAATGATTGGCTACTGGCTCGTTGAAGCGCTGAGCAACGCAGTCAATCGACGCGTCGTTGCTCTCGTGACGCGCACCATCGTCGATTCGAATGACCCCGCCTTCGCCGCGCCCACGAAGTTCGTCGGTCGCGGCTACTCGAAGGACGACGCGGTTCGCCTGGGCGCAGGAAAATGGTCGCTTCGTCTCGACGGCGCGCTTTGGCGGCGGGTCGTGGCATCGCCAGAACCCGTGGAGATACTCGAGATGGCGACGATTGAGGGTCTGGTCCGCTCGGGTACGATTGTCGTCTGCGCGGGCGGTGGAGGGATTCCCGTCGCGCGCGACAAGCAAGGGCAGCTTTCAGGCGTGGAAGCAGTCATCGACAAGGACCTCGGAGCGGCGTTGCTGGCGCGTGACGTGAAGGCCGACGCATTACTTATTCTCACCGACGTCCCATGTGTCTACGCGGATTATGGTCTCGTCACGCAGCGTCCTCTGCACCAAGCGACGGTGACAGAGTTGCGGGTCATGGACTTCGCCGCCGGCTCCATGGGTCCCAAGGTCGAGGCGGTATGTCGGTTCGTGAATGCGACCGGGAAACGAGCCGCCATCGGGACCTTTGAGGACGCGCCGGGGCTTTTGGACGGTTCGGCGGGGACGACCATACTTCCCTGAGGTATCGGCGTCGCGTTCGTCGCGTCAGTAGATTTAGTGGCTATGCCAGACACAGTGCTCGTCACCGGCGGTACAGGGTTCATTGCCCAACACTGCATCCTTCAACTTCTCGACGCGGGTTACCACGTTCGCGCGAGCGCTCGCTCGAAATCTCGCGAGAGTGAACTCATGGGCGCACTTACGCCGCACCTCAGTGCAGGCACTACCCTCGAGGGCCGGTTCAACGTCGTCGCGGCGGACCTCACGAGTGACGACGGTTGGGACGACGCGGTTAAGGGTTGCACGTACGTTCTGCACGTGGCGAGCCCGATCTTCTTGAAGGTGCCCAAGGATGAGAACGAGATGATTGTGCCCGCCCGCGACGGCGCACTGCGAGTGTTGCGAGCTGCGAATCGCGCCGGCGTGAAGCGAGTCGTGTTGACGTCCTCGATCGCGGCGATTGCCTACGGGACTCCTCGAGATCACGCGTACACCGAAAAGGACTGGTCGAACGTCGCGAGCCACGAGATGGACCCCTACGCCAAATCGAAAACGGTCGCGGAGAAGGCGGCGTGGGACTTTATTGGCTCGTCGGAGAACACCTCGTCTTTGGAACTCGTGACGATTCTGCCGGGACTCGTGTTGGGGCCAGTGCTCTCGAGCCATTTCAGTTCTTCGGGCGAAGCAGTCAAGCGGATGATGAATCATGAAGTGCCTGGCATGCCCGACGTCTGGTTCCCGCCCATCGATGTTCGTGATGTTGCGTGGTCGCATCTCAAGGCGATGACGCTTCCTTCAGCGAATGGCCAGCGCTACGTCTGCGCTGCGTCAGATTCGGTGCCGCTGCTCGCCATTGGAAAGATTCTCGACGAGCACTACGCGAGTCAGGGCTTCAAGATCCCGCTGCGTAAACTCCCAAAGATTGCGGTGCGACTCGTCGCGGTCTTTGATCGGGACTTGAAGTTCGTCGTGCCTGAAGTGGGTAAGCCCTTCCATGTTGACGCCACGAAAATCAAGACGGAAATGGGGCTCGAGCCGCGCGACCTCAAGGAAATGACGATTTCGATGGCCGATTCAATGATCAAGTACGGCATCGTCAAGACACCAAAGTGATTCGGCTTCGCACTTTTCAAAATCGGCGCCGTGTGGTCGACTTGAGACCAGTCGGTGATCTAAGACTTTCGCAGATGGACTGGATGATCATTCGTGAACGCTGAAGTAAGTTCGTCGATTTCGTCACTCGTCATCGAAGTTCGCGAACGAGTGGCGATTGCCATACTCAATCGCCCAGCGGCTCGAAATGCGCTTAATCAAGAACTGTTGTCAAATCTCGTCCGGTTCATGGGCGACGTGGATCAGGATGACGACGTTGACGCGGTCGTGCTCACCGGAGCGGATCCAGCATTCTGCGCGGGGCTCGACTTGCGCGAATTAGAAAGCGGGCAGGGGATTCGAATTGGGAAGTTGACCACGGAAGACGGACGGTGGCCGCGTTGCACGAAGCCGTTGATTGGGGCAATCAACGGTGCCGCCGTGACGGGTGGACTCGAGATTGCGTTGTCGTGCGATTTTCTTGTCGCTTCGGAACGGGCTCATTTCGCCGATACACACACGCGGGTGGGAATCCAACCAGGTTGGGGGTTGTCGTTCTTACTACCTCAAGCGGTGGGATTGCGCAACGCAAAGTATATGAGTGCGACCGGGAATTTCGTAGATGCGGAGCAAGCTCAGCGCATGGGCTTGGTCACTGAGGTGGTGTCACACGAGGAGCTCTTGTCAAAGGCCTTTGATGTCGCTCGCGAGGTGGTTGCAAACGACGCTTTGGCGCTGCGTACCTTGATGGCGGGCTACGAGGAGTCAGTTGGTTTGTCGCAAGAAGACGCCATGAAGGCCGAGCGTCGTCGCGCGGTGGAATGGCAGAACAATAATTTTGACCAATCTCAAATTGTAGAAAGACGCCAAGCGATCATTCACCGTGGAAGTTCGAAGATTGATCCAGAGATTCGTTCGGCGGAAGCCAACAGTGACATATGAGTCCATCAGCGCAGGTTTCTCACCAAGGGAGGCTCCCAAAATTACCAAAACCTGGTTCAGATCAAGTATCTGACAACTGTCCGAAATTGGACCATTCAAAATCAGATGGACTGGATCGGCTGATCATTGGTGCGCC
>Ga0302319_10005292_pt1 | contig 25990 bp, 23 predicted proteins | sample Bog_T0_2_FD_203319 | JGI IMG/M metagenome (GOLD analysis project Ga0302319, IMG submission 203319) | Peat permafrost microbial communities from Stordalen Mire near Abisko, Sweden - Bog_T0_2 | ecosystem: Environmental > Terrestrial > Soil > Wetlands > Peat | place: Sweden: Abisko, Stordalen Mire...
GCCGGCTATCCGTTGGACAAGACCTACTACCAGACGGTCAAGGGTATGGTCACGCCCGTGGATATCCTGCAGCCGGGCGGCACCCTGATCATCGCCTCGGCCTGTTCCGAAGGCATCGGCTCGCCGGAGTTTCGCCTGTCCCAGGCGCGGCTGACCCGGTTCGGACCGGAGGCCTTCCTCCGCGAAATCTTGAAGAAACCGCTGGCCGACATCGACGAGTGGCAGACCGAGATGCAGATGAAGACAATGCGGGTCGGCCGGATCCAGCTCTATACGACGGGTCTGTCCCCGGCCGATCGGACGGTGACGGGCGTGGAGATGGTCGAATCGGTCGACCACGCCATCGCCCAGAGCATCGCGCGCTCCGGGGACAACGAGATCGCGGTTATTCCCGAGGGACCCTACGTCATTCCGAAATTCGGCTAACCCGGGCGTCGGGAGATAGTTTTGACCGTGTGCGGAGATTTTGCAGAAGGGAGCTTTCGGCCTTGACGATTCGCTATTCGCGAATAGCGTATCTTAATGTTTACCAAACCACAGGATATCGTCGTTGCTCTCAAGCTGTGCCTTGAAGGCAGCCGCCGAAGCTATGCGGAATTGGGTCAAGAGCTCGGAATAAGCGCCTCGGAGGTCCACGCTGCCGTTCGCCGCCTGGGCGACGCTCATCTGGCCGAGCCTGAAACCATGGAGATTAGACGGGACGCACTCCGAAACTTTCTCATTCACGGGGTACCTCATGCCTATCCGGCTAGCCTCAAAGAGATAATTCGCGGAATGCCGACTGCCTGGGCGGCTCCGGCTCTTTCCGGAAAAATCAGCGCATCGGGACAGGTTCCGCCTGTCTGGCCTGATCCCGATGGAGAGGTGCAGGGAGCTGCTGTGCAGCCTCTTTATCGCAGTGCACCTGGCGCGGCGCGACGCGATCCGGCCCTTTATGAATTGCTCGCTTTAGTCGATGCCCTCCGCATTGGCCGGGCGCGCGAGCGTAATCTGGCAGAAAAGGAGCTGGCTCGTCTCTTAAGCCCTCATGTCGCAGCCTAACCTCGCCTCTATGCGTGCGGGGTCGCCGACCGGTTGGACGGCCTCGGCCTCGACTACGCATTCGTCGGCGGCTTAATTGTGAACCTGCTGCTGGATCGCCCTTTGTTGGCACCTGCACGTCCGACTGATGATGTTGACGTCATTGTCGAAACCCTGGCTTCGCAGCGCTATTCCGATCTCGAAGTAAAACTACGTGGTCTTGGCTTTGATCATGATATGCGCGAGAATGCTCCGAAGTGTCGGTGGGTGCTCGCAAATCTCACGGTCGACATTATGCCTACGGAAGACGGTGGATTTCTCGGACTCAATACAGCTTGGCTCAAGGAGGCGTTAGCTACGGCTAGGGAACGTGAGATTGCGCATACCCGGCTAAAACTAATTTCGCCAGTGGCGTTTCTGGCCACGAAGCACGTGGCATTTGCAGACCGCGGTAACGGCGACTTCGCTTCCAGTCACGACCTTGAGGATTTCACCACGGTGATCGATGGCCGGGAGAACATTGTGAAAGAAGTGGCTGCGGCCCCGGAGGATTTGCGAGGGTATGTGATCGCATCGGTGCGTGGGCTGACCGCAATCCCGGCTTTTAATGAGGCGCTAGTTGGCCACCTTCCAAACGACCGCGCTAGTCAGCAACGGTTGCCGAGTTTACGCCGCAAATTACAGGCTATTGCGGTCCTCCCACCATAGGGTTTGCAGCTGTAGTCCGTATCTCCGGCCCAGTTTTATTCTTTCCAGAGCCGGCGCAAATCCCGCTCCGTCCGCAGGACGTCCTGCCAGGTATCGGAAAAACAGCTGAGCCCGTAGGGCGGGGCGGCATGGCCGATTTCCGGCACGGCCAAGACCGGGTCGGTCGTGGGCTGCTGGCGGAGGTAGTGCAAGAGCGGGCCGGCATAGCCGAGCCAGTCCTTGTATTCGGGCGTGGCCCGGCCGGTCGGCGTCAGGACGGGAATCTGGCAGTGATGGCCGTTGAAGGGCCGGAGATGGAACTGGGTGGCGGCCGCGAGCAGACTGGCGGGCTGGCTCAAATACTCCCAGTAGACGGCGGGGGCGAGATGGCGGACGACCGCGAAGTGGGAGTGGTCCAGGCAGAGGGGCATGACTTCGCCGCAGGCGGCCGTGTAGGCTTCAGCCAGGGCGACCGTCTTTTCCGGCGTTTCCGTCAGGGTGTCGCGGTGGGTCTCGATCGCGAACGGCAGCCCGGTTTCCCGGGAAGCCTGCCGAATCCTGAGCACGACCTTGACCGCGTCCGGGACCGGGGTGTCGAAATCGCAGATTTGGACGTCGAGGGCGACGGCCCCGAGGGCCTGGGCGTCGCGGAAGGGCTTTGCCACGTCGGAGTCGACGCCCAGGCTCGTGACGGCGAGGTATTTCAGGTCGCCGCGCTCGGCCAGATAGGGCTGGGGCGGAGAGAAGACCCCGTCGAAGCCGCCGGCGCGGATCGCGGCGAACTTCTTCTTCCAGGACCACTCCCGCTTTTTCGTCGGGTATTGGCGGAGGGACCAGAGCGTGGCGAAAAGCCAGAGGGGGCGGGTGGGGGTCATGGTTTCCAGCGGGCGGGCAGGGCGGCTAAGAAGGCGCGGTAATCGGCCTCGGTCGACGATTCGTAGGGCGGGAGCAGGCGCTGGGGGAAGGCGGGTTGGGAAACCTTGGCGAGCAGCTTGTCATAGGCTCCGTCGATGTGGAACTTTCCCTGGGAGAGTTCGATCAGCTTGTCGACCATGGCCTTGAGTTCGGGCAGGCAGGCGGCCCGGAAGGCGTCGTCACCGGCGACCAATTCCTTGGCCCGGGCGTAGTTGACGGTCGCGACCGAGATCAGGAGCCCGCAAAGCGCGTGCTTGCGCGCCTCGATGTAGCTGTTTTCGGTGAAAAACATCTTGATGCCCGGCTGGACGGAGAGGAGGTCCTTGATCACCGCGGGCTCGTCGCTTCCGCCCTTCTTGACCGCGACCAGATTGGGGTGGGCCGGCCCGATCCGGCGGTAGTCGGCCCCGGTCAGAATCCGCTTGGTCCGTCCCAGGTTGTAATGGAGGAAGAAACAGTCGGGAAACCGCCCGCAGGTCTCGGCGAAGAAGGTGGCCAACTCGCGATCGTTCAGCGCACCCCAGGAAGGAAGGGAGATCTGGAACTCGCGGAAGCCCATGGCCCGGGAGCGTTCGATCCGCTCGATCATGGTGCCGAGGGAAAGCGAGACGACGCCGACCATCGGCCGGACGTCGAAATCCTGGGCCGCCTGCCAGAAAGCCTTGGTGACGCGGTCGTACTGCGCGTCGGTCAGGGCGTAGCCCTCGCCGGCGGTACCGAAGACGTAGATATGGCGCGTGAGCCCGGTGGCGATCGCTCCGACGTGCTCGCGGAATTGGTCCGCGTCGAACTCGTAGCGCTCGGCCCAGGGGACGACGGCTGTCGCGAGGATGGGGTGGGCCGCCGGCTCCCCCTCCCACGGCTTGGATTTCGAATGGGAATTTTTCGTCATGACGGAGTAAAAATGCGGTGGGCCGGAAGCGGGCACAAGCAGGTTCCGGCCCCCCGGGAGTCAACCTTTTTTGTTTCACGGTGTGGAACGCACGGGCCCGCCGTGGATCGGCATTGACTTTCCCGGTCGGGTGAAAAAGAACACCCCTTCCATGCGATATTCCCGCGCCGGAGCCCACCCCCTTTCCCCTCATGGCTAAGCGCTCCGTACTGATCATCGGATGCGGCAGCATCGGCGAGCGCCACCTGCGCTGTTTCCAGCAAACCGGCCGGGCGGAGCCCACCGCCTGCGACGTCAATCCGGCCCTGCTGCAGAAGATGGCCGAGACCTACAAGGTCCCGACCCTGACCGACTGGGAGAAGGCGGTCGACAGCGGCAAGTTCGAGCTGGTGGTGATCTGCGCCCCGGCGCAGTTCCACATTCCGATGTCGATCCGGGCGCTGCGCGCCGGCTGCCACGTCCTGTGCGAGAAGCCCCTGGCCGTCACGGTCAAGGGCGTGGAGGATCTGATCCGGGCCCGGAACGAAACCGGCAAGCAGATCGCGATCGCCTACACCCTGCACTCGATGCCGTTCCTGGCCCAGGCCCGGGACTTCATCCGTCAGGGCACGCTCGGCCCGATCCTCCAGGCTACTTCGCTGGCCGGGCAGGCTTTCCATCTCTTTCGCCCCGCTTACGCCAAAGTCTACTACCGCAGCCACAGCTCCGGCGGCGGCGCGATCCAGGACGCCCTCACCCATACGGCCAATTGGGTGGAGAGCGTGGTGGGCCCGGCGGACAGCCTGATCTGCGACTGCGCCCATCTGTCGCTGGCCGACGTCGACGTCGAAGACACCGTTCACATCGCCGCCCGCCACGGCAAGGTCATGGTCAGCTACGCCCTCAACCAGTTTCAGATGCCGAATGAGTCGACGATCATGTTCAACACGGCGGTCGGCAGCGTGAAGATCGAGCTGCACAACCAGCGCTGGGGTGTCTTGAACAAGTTCGGGGGCGAGTGGGAGTGGCACGAGGCGCCGGTGGCGCACCGCGACAACCACTACATCGCCCAGGCCAACGCCTTTCTCGACCAATTGGACGGCAAACCCTCGAGCCTCTGCTCAGTCGAGGCCGCCGCCCAAACCCTCCGCTTCAACCTCGCCGCCCTGGCCTCGGCCAAGGCCAATGGCTCCCGCATCTTTTGCCGCGACATCCATGAATAAAGCCTCGACCGCCACGCCCCGCCATGCCGCAGACAAAAATCTGCGCTTTGCCATGCTCGGAATGATCGAGGGCAACGGCCATCCCTACTCCTGGTCGGCCATCGTCAATGGCTACGACCCGAAGGAGATGGCCTCCTGCCCTTACCCGACCATTCCCGTCTACCTGGGCAATCAGCCCTTGGCTTCGGTCAAGGTCCCGCACGCCCAGGTCACGCATATCTGGACCGACAAGCTGGACGAAGCCCGGCTGGTGGCCAAGGCCTCGCTCATTCCGAATGTGGTCGAGCGCCCCGAGGACGTGATCGGCCAGGTCGACGGCGTCTTCATTTCGACCGACGACGGCTACGAGCATGTCCGCCGGGCCCGCCCGTTCGTCGAGGCCGGCATCCCCGTCTTCATCGACAAGCCCCTGGCCATCTCGGTCAAGGACCTGCAGACCTTCATCGACTGGGAAAAGAAGGGCTGCCCGATCCTCTCCTCCAGCGGCGCCCGCTACATGCAGGGCCTGGACAATTGGGACACGGACAAGGCCCAGTACGGCGAGATCCGCTGGATCGCCAGCGGCTCGACCAAGTACTGGGAGAATTACGGCATCCACGCCGTCCAGCCCCTCTACCGCATCCTCGGCCCGGGCTTCACCTCCGTGCGCATGGAGAGCCAGGACGCCAAGCGCTCCATCGGCTACCTCCGCCACAAGTCGGGCGTCGAGGTCATCGTCCCGATCATCTATGACGGCGGCGGCGGGATCATCATCACCGGCACCAAAAGTCAGGGCGCGATCAAAGGCGGCGACACCTATGTCGCCTTCCGCCGCCAAATGGTGGCCTTCGTCGATTTTGTCCGGAGCGGGGTTAAGCCCTATCCGTTTTCTGAGACCATTGAATTGATGGCGGTTTTGATCGCGGGCCTGCGCAGCCGCGAGCAAGGTAGCCGTCGCGTCGAAGTCAGCGAAATTATGGGCGAACTCCGTACATGAAAACACGATCCAGCCGAATTCTGAAACTCTTGCGGCAGGGGAACCTTCCCCTCCTGCTTAAATGCAATCTATCCGACCCTCGGGTGATGGAGATTGCCGGTTACTCGGGGGTTGACGGAGTCTGGCTCTGCAATGAGCACGTCCCCAACGACTGGTCCGGCATCGAGCACCAGATTCGCGCGGCCAAGCTGCACGACATCGACACCATCGTCCGCGTCGCCCGCGGCAGCTACAGCGACCACATCAAGCCCTTCGAGGCCGATGCCACCGGCATCATGGTCCCCCACGTCGGCTCGGTCGACGAGGCCCGCCAGGTGATCGACTGGGTGCGCTTCAAGCCCCTCGGCCGCCGCGCCATGGACGGCGGCAACTCTGACGGCCAATACTGCTTCCTGCCGACCAAGGAGTACATGCACCACTCCAACACCGAGCGCATCGTCATCCTGCAAATCGAATCACCCGAGGCGCTCGAGCACGTGGAGAAGATCGCCGCCCTCCCGGGCTTTGACTGCCTCCTCTTCGGACCGGGCGATTTCAGCCATCGCATCGGCAAGCCGGGCGAGATCAACGACCCCGAGGTCGTGGCGGCGCGCAAGCGGGTGGCGGGTGCGGCCAAAAAGAACGGCAAGTACGCCATGAGCGCCGGGCTCTTCGCCCCCATGGCCGATCTGGTCGCCGAGGGGCACAACATCTTCAGCATCGGCGCCGACGTGGTCGCCATCGCCGCCTACTGCAAGCAGCGCTTGGACTTCGCCCGCGGCCAGATCGACGGCCTGCCGGCCGACCTCAAGCCGAAAACCCAGTCACCGTACGCCTAAGCCGCGACTGACGCCATGGCCGAGTCCAAGGACATCCCGTCTTTCTCGCTCCAGGGCAAAGTCGTCGTCCTGTATGGCGGAACCGGCCTCCTTGGCCGCGCTCTGGTCTCGGCCCTGGCCGGGGCCGGGGCGACCCTGGTCATGACTTCCCGCGACCGCGCCCGGTCCGAGGCGATCGCGGCCGAGGAAAAGGCCCTGGGCCGTTCCGTCTTTCCCGAAACGGCCAGCTTGGAGTCGGAAACTGAGCTCCTGGCCCTGCGCGACCGGGTGGTGCAGGCCCACGGTCGGGTCGACGGCTTCGTCTTCAATGCCGCCTACAAGCAGCCGATGAAACAGGGCTGGGGCAGCCCCTTGTCGGAGTGGGAGCTTTCGATGGAGGTCAACGCGACCGGCTTCTTCGCCGCCCTGCGCGCCTTCGGCGACGTCATGGCCGGGCAGGGGACCGGAGGCAGCGCGGTCGCGATCGCCTCGATGCAGGGGCTGGTCGGGCAGAACCCCTTCCTCTACGAGGGGACGACGATGTTCACCGCCCCCGATTATTTTTTCCACAAATCGGGGATGCTCAATCTCACCCGTTACGCCGCGACCCACTACGGGCCCCGCAAGGTCCGGGTCAACGCCGTGGCTCCGGGCGGAATTTACAATGTCGACAAGCCGCAGGCCCCGGGCTTTCTCGAGCGCTTCGGCAAGATGACGGCTCTCGGCCGGATGGCGGACCCGATCGAGATCACCGGGGCGGTCGTCTTTCTGCTCAGTGACGCCGCCACCTATGTCACCGGCGCGACCCTGACGGTCGACGGCGGCTACACCGCCCGCTAAATTCAATTTCCTTTCTCTTTATGTCCGACGCCATTCCTTCCTTCTCCCTCAAGGGTAAAGTCATCGTCCAGTGCGGCGGTTCCGGCCTGCTCGGCCGCGGGCTGGTCACGGCCATTGCCGGCTCCGGGGCCACCCTGGTGCTGACTTCGCGGGAAAAGGCCCGCGGCGAGAAGATCTCGGCCGAGGAAAATGCCCTGGGGCGCAGCGTCTTTGCCGAAGAGACCGACCTGGACTCCGAGCCCGCCATCCTGGCCCTGCGCGACAAGGTGCTGAAGGATCACGGCCGAATCGACGGCATGGTCTTCAACGCCGTCCGGCGCGGCATGTCGAGCTGGAGCGCCGACTTGTCCCAGTGGGCCCAGTCGATGGGCACCAATGCCACCGGCTTCTTCGCCACGATGCGCGGCTTCGGCGACGCCATGGCCAAGCAGGGCAGCGGCAGCATCGTCAATATCGCCTCGATGTACGGCCTGGTTGGCCAGAATCCCTACCTCTACGAGGGCACCCCAATGGGCACGGCCCCGGATTACTTCTTCCACAAGGCCGGCATGATCAACGTCACCCGTTTCGCCGCCACCTACTACGGCGGCAAGAAAGTGCGGGTCAATGTCGTCTCCCCGGGCGGCATCTACAATCCGGACAAGCCCCAGCACCCGGTCTTCCTCGAGCATTTCTCCAAAATGACGGCCCTGGGCCGGATGGCGGAGGTGCGCGAGATCTGCGGCGCGGTGGTCTTCCTCCTCAGCGACGCCTCGACCTACGTCACCGGCACGAACATCTCGGTCGACGGCGGTTACACCAGCCGCTAATCGGCCCCGCTCGGCTCCCCCCTCATGACCAATTGGCTCAAACCCCGGATCAGCAAGATCGGACTCGGGTGCGTCACCTTCGGCCGCGAAATCGACCAGGCCGCCTCCTTCGCGATGATGGACCATGCGGTGGCTAACGGCATCACCTTTTTCGACACCGCCTCGGCCTACTCGGCCGGCGGCTCCGAAAAGGTCGTCGGGGCCTGGCTGGCCGCGCGCAAGCCCGCGTCGGATTCCGTCGTGATCGCGACCAAGATCACGAAGCCCTATGTGGCGGCCGAAATCGAGGCGCGGATGGATCAGAGCCTGGCCCGCCTGGGCGTGCAGCAGGTCGGGCTGTTCTACCTCCACACCTGGACGGACAATGCGGCGGATCCGGAGATCCTGGCCGCCCTCGACCGGATCGTGCGCAGCGGCAAGGCCAAGACGATCGGAGTGAGCAATTTCTCGGCCGAGCAACTGGAGAAGGTCCTCGCCATCCAGAAGGAGCGCGGCTGGGCCCGGATGCAGGCGGTCCAGAACAACCAGAATTACGCCCTCCGCCTGGTCGACGACAAGCTCAAGGCCCTCTGCGTCCGCGAGGATGTGGCCATCGTGACCTACAGCCCGCTCGGGGCCGGTTTCCTGACCGGGAAGTACAACAACAAGGTCGTTCCGGCCGGCACCCGCTTTGACGTCATTCCCGGGCACCAGCCGCTCTATTTCAACGACTACGGCTGGGCCCGCCTGGCCGAATTGGAGGCCGCCTCCAAGAAGAGCGGCTTAAGCCAGGTCGACCTGGCCTACGCCTGGGTCTTCCAGCAGAAGGAAGTCGACTGCGTCCTCGTGGGCGGCCGGAACGCCTCCCAGATCGACGGCGCCCGCCAAGCCTTGAAACTCGACCCGGCCCAGGTCGCCCGCGCCTTCGCGGGGGTCTGAGCGCGAACCCGAACGGATCCGCATGGCCCTCCCCACGACCCAGGCGGAACTGCTGCTCGATCTCAAAGCGGCCTTGGGGGAGGGGGCGCTCTGGAATCCGCTCACCGCCCGTCTCAACTTCGTCGATATCGCGGGCAAGAAGGTTCACGAGTACGATCCCGGGACCCGCGCGCTGCGGTCCTGGGCCACGCCGGAGAAAGTCGGCACGGTCGTGCCGCGCCGGTCGGGCGGTTTGGTCGTGGCCCTGGCCGGCGGCGTGGCGGCGCTCAACACCGCGAGCGGCCAGCTGACGTTTCTGGCCAAGCCGGCCGAGCACGATCCGGCGCAGTGCCGGTTCAACGACGGCAAATGCGACCCCCAGGGCCGGCTCTGGGCCGGAACCATGTCGATCACCGAAAAGAAGGGCCAGGGCGCCCTCTACTGCTTCGCCCCCGGGGCCTCGCCCCGGCAGGTGCTGACCGACATCGGCATTTCCAACGGGCTGGTCTGGAGCGTGGACGGAACCCGCTTTTACTACATCGATTCGCTCACCGCCCGGATCGACGTCTTTGACTTCGACTCCGCGAGCGGAAACCTCCGCAACCGGCGGACGGCCTTCGCCGTGCCCGAGGGGCAGGGGTTGCCGGACGGCAGCACCCTCGATGCCGAGGGCATGCTCTGGGTCTGCCACTGGGACGGTTGGCAGGTCAGCCGCTGGGATCCGGTGCGCGGCGTCTGCCTCGCGGTCGTCAAGGTCGACGCCCCGCAGGTGACCTCCTGCGCCTTTGGCGGCCCGGACCTGAAGACCCTTTATATCACGAGCGCCCGCGAAGGCATGGCGGCCGAGCAGTTGGCCCAGGCGCCGGCCTCCGGCGGACTCTTTGTCTGCCACCCCGGTGTCGCCGGGATTCCGGCCGGCATCTACGCCGGCTAGGCCGCAGCCGCTGGCATGGCCGAGCTCGACTGGATTTCCGAATTGCGGGCGGCCGGTCTGATTTCGACTCCGGCGGCCCGCGTTGTCCCCCTGCCCGGCGGCGTTTCGAGCGAGATCTGCCTGGTGGAGGACGGTCCGCGGCGCTTCGTGGTCAAGCGGGCCCTCGACCGGCTCAAGGTGAAGGATGAATGGCTGGCCGACCGCAGCCGCAATCAGTCGGAGCAGGAGTATTTCGCCTACGTTGGGCGGCTCCTGCCGGGCGTGGTGCCGCGGGTGCTCCACTCGGAGCCGGCGGCGGGCTGGTTCGCGATGGAGTATATCGACGGCGGGGTGCGCAACTGGAAGGCCGACCTCCTGGCCGGGCGGGCCGATCGGTCGGCCGCGGCCCGAGCCGGCGACATTCTGGGCCGGATTCACGGCGCCTCCTGGGGCGATCCGGCGGCGGCGGCCCGCTTTGCCACCGTGGAGAATTTCACCCAGCTGCGGATCGCGCCGTATCTCCTGCAGTCGGCCGAGCGGGTGCCGGCCTTGCGGGCCGAGCTCTTGGCCGAGGCCGCCCGATTGGGCGCGACCCGGCTCGCCCTCGTCCATGGCGACTACAGCCCGAAAAACCTCCTGGTGGGCGAGAATCGGCTGGTGATCCTCGACGCCGAGGTGGCATGGTTTGGTGACCCCGCTTTCGACATGGGCTTTCTTCTCACCCATTTTCAGCTCAAGGCCCTGTATCATGCCGGGGCGAAGAAGCCCGCGGCCTCCGCGGCCATGCTGGGCCTGGCGGAGGTGGCTTGGTCGGCCTATGGCGCCGCCCTGGGCCCGCGCGATCCCGGCTTGCAGGCCCGGACGGTGCGCCTGGTCCTCTGCCTGATGCTGGCGCGCGTCCACGGCAAATCCCCGGTGGAATACCTGACCGCCCCGGGCGCTCGAGAAACCGTCAGCCGGTTTGTGCACCGCCATTTGCCGTCCCCGCCGGCGAGCGTCGCCGCCCTGGTCGGCCTCTGGCGAGAATCGCTTCCGTCGTCGACCCGATCATGAAAATCACCGCCCTTTCCGCCCTGCAAATCTTCGACAGCCGGGGCAATCCCACGGTCGAGGCCGAGATCGAGCTGGAGAACGGCGTCCGCGGCGCGGGCCTGGTCCCCTCTGGGGCCTCGACCGGCCGGCATGAGGCCTTGGAGCGGCGGGATGGCGACCCCAAGCGCTATCGGGGCAAGTCGGTCTTCGGCGCGGTTGCCTCCATCCAGGGCGAGATCGCCGCGGCGATCCAGGGGCGAAATGTCTTCGACCAGGGGGGGCTGGACCGGGCCCTGATCGCCCTCGACGGCACGCGCGACAAATCCCGCCTGGGCGCCAATGCCATCCTCGCCGTGTCCATGGCAGCGGCCAAGGCGGCCGCCGCCGCCCGCGGCCAGGAGCTCTTCGACTACCTCGGCCAGGGCCAGGGCGTCCTCCTGCCCCTGCCCGAAATCCAGGTGATCGGCGGGGGCAAGCACGCCCAGGGCCGGATCGACCTGCAGGACTTCATGGTCATCGCCCTCGGGGCCAAGAGCTACGAGGAAACGCTCGAGATCAGCTTCAATATTTTTCACGCCGCGGCCAAGGTGCTGGAAAAGCGCGGGCTTTTGGCCGGGGTGGCCGATGAAGGCGGCTACTGGCCGCTCTTCGACCGCAACGAGGACGTGCTCGGGGCCGTCCTGGAGGCGATTGAGCTGGCGGGCTACACCCCGGGCCGGGAAGCGGCCCTGTCCCTCGACATCGCCTCGAGCGACCTCTTCCGGGACGGATTTTACCACCTCGGCCGGGAAAAGCGGAAGTTCACCTCGGAGGCGTTCGCCGAACTGATGATCGGCTGGGTCGAGAAATATCCCATTGTCTCGATCGAGGATCCGATGGCGGAGGACGACTGGGCGGGCTGGCAGCGGATCCGGCAGGCGATCGGGCATCGCTGCCAATTGGTGGGGGACGATCTCTTCACCACCAATCTGGAGCGGATCGAAAAGGGCATCGCGGCCGGGGCGGCCAATTCCGTCCTGATCAAGCTGAACCAGATCGGGACTGTGACCGAGACGATCGCGGCCATCCGCCGGACGCAGCAGGCGGGCTGGCTGCCGGTGGTTTCGGCCCGCTCGGGCGAGACGGAAGACGCCTTCATTTCCCACCTGGCGGTGGCGACCAATGCCGGCCAGCTTAAGGTCGGCTCTTTCAGCCGCAGCGAGCGGATGGTGAAATGGAACGAGGTCCTGCGCATCCAGCGCCGCCTCGGGTCCCGGGCGCGGTTTCGCGGCGCTGACATTTTCTCCGATGCCGGCATCGGACTTGCTCAGCTTCACCCCGTGTCCAAACCACTGCCCGCTCAATGACCCCTGTTTCTGGCCTCCCCCTCCGCCATGCTTTCGGCGGCATCGACTGGTTCATGCTCGTCGCCTATGCCGGCGCGGTCCTGGGCGTGGGTTTCTACTACGCCCGCCGCCAGCGCACGACCGAGGAGTACTTCCTGGGCGGCCGCAGCACCCATCCCTTCCTGGCCGGCATCTCCTACTTCACCGCCACCACCAGCATCATCACCTACATCGGCACCCCGGGCGAATACGTCCAATACGGCCCGGGCTTGGTATTTTTTGCGGCGCTCCCGGCCTTGCCGATCGTCCAAATTCTGGTCGGGCGCTATCTCATTCCCTTCATCATGCGGCTGCCCATCACCAGCGCCTATGAGCTGCTGGAATCGCGCCTGGGCATGTCGGTGCGCAAGACCGGCTCGCTCACCTACATGATCACGCGATTCGTGTGGATGGCTTTGATCCTCTTCACCTGCTCGACCGTGATGGTGAACGTGACCGGCTGCGGCCCGCGCTGGGGCTATGTTTTTGCGATTGCGACCGGCGCGATCACGACCACGTACACCCTGTTTGGCGGGCTGAAGGCGGTGATGATCACGGAGGTGATCCAGTTCTTCATGCTCGTCCTCGGGGCGGTGCTGACGCTGATCCTGATCACGGTGCGCCTGGGCGGATTCCGGGCCTGGCTCCCGTCCCACGCGGAGGCCCATTGGCAGCCTCAGCCGGTGTTCGGGCTGGACTTCCACATCCGCGCCATCCTCTGGGTCGCCTTCGCCTATAATGTGATCGCCCTGGTTTGCACCGCCGGGTCCGACCAGTCGGCGATCCAGCGCCTACTCACCACCCGCGATGCGCCGGCCGCCCGGCGGGCCTATCTCCTGAACAACCTCGCCAATGCGGGGGTGACCGTCCTGCTCGGCCTGGTCGGCGCCGCCCTCATCGCCTTCTACCGGACCAATCCGCAGGCGGCTCCTGGCCTGACCCTGGCCAGGAACGGCGACGCCTTCTTTCCCTATTTCATCAGCCACGAGCTGCCGCGGGGCATTTCCGGACTGGTGGTGGCCAGCCTGCTCGCCATGGCCATGTCCTGCCTGAGTGCTGGCATCAACGCCCTGATCACGATCATCACCAAGGATTTTATCGAAACCCGGCTAAACCGGCCGAAGCCGACCCAAAAGGCCGAATTAAAGATGACGCGGGTATTGGCCATCATCATCGGGACTGCGGTCGTCCTGGGCAGCATCGCGGTCGGACATGTTTCCGGCAACATCTACGAGGTGGCGGGCAAGACGGTTAACCTCCTGGGCTGCCCGCTCTTCGGCTTGTTCTTCCTCGCCATGTTCGTGAAGTCGGCGACGCCGTTTGGGGCGATCATGGGCGCCGTTTTCAGCGCGGCTTCGGCGGTGATGGTGGGTTATTGGGATGTCCTCACCGGCCGGCCGGAGATGAGTTTCAATTGGATCGGACCGGTTTCCTTCGTCGTCAGCCTGGCGGCCGGCTGCCTCTTCAGCCTGCTTCCGACGCGGGGGCGGAGCAAGGGCGTCCTGGTGGGTTATTCCGCCGGCAGCCTTGGGCTCCTGGCCCTCCTCATCGGGATCCTCGTCACCAACTACCGGTAGCCGGCGTCGACCTCGACCGCGGGTCAGAGAAAGAGCCCACGCCCATTCCCGCTGGGCGATTCCTTTTTCCGATCGTTAAAATCGCAAGCCAGTTCTAAGCGAAGTGGCGGTCGATTTTCTCCCGGAGGAAGCTGACCGAGGCGCGGAGATCATCCATCCCGTCCATGCCGTCCTCGATCGATATCCAGGAGGCGAAGCCGACGGAGCGGAGGATGGAGAAGATCTTGTCATAGTCGTTCATGCCCTTGCCGATGACGCCGTGGGAAAGCCGGCGGGCGTAACCGACGGAATCCTCCTCCTTGCGCAGGTCGGCGATCGTGCCCTCCTTGAGGTAGCGGTCGCTGGCATGCATGGTCACGACCCGGCGCTTCACCCGCTCGAGCAGTTCGATCGGGTCCTCGCCCGCCAGGATGGTGTTGGAGGGGTCGTAATTGACCCCGAACCAGGGGGACTCGATCTGATTCACGATTTCGACGAAAACGTCCATCTTCTGGGCGAACTCCGGATACTGCCAGTAGTTGTCCTTGTAATGATTTTCCAGCGTCAGGACGACCCCGTTCTTCTCCGCAAAAGGCAGGAGGTCCTTGATCACCTTCACCACTTGGGCGACGCCGGCCGCCCGGGACAGTTCCGGCCGGCGCTGGCCGGAGAGCACCCGGCAGTAGCGTCCGCCAAAAAAAGCCGTGATTTCGATCATGCGCTTCTCCCGGTCGATCTCCTGCTGGAGGAGGACCGGGTCGGGCTGGGTGAAGTCGGGCGAGCAGCACAGCATGGGCATGGCGAGGCCGTGGCGGGCGAGGTTGGCCTTGGTCTCGCGCAGGAACGCCGGCTGGTCGACGATGAAGCCAGAGTAGAACTCCAGCCCGTCGACGCCGAGGGTCGAGGCCATCTCGATCCACTGCGCCACGGTCATGGTGCGGTGGACGACGAGTTCGTCCATGAAGCATTTGGGGAAGGCGGAAAGTTTTGGCTTCATGTCGATTCGCGGGGGGGATTGCGGCCCATGGGGTATTGTTCGAGGTCGAGGATCGATCCGTTGATCAAGGGCGCCTCGTCGGACAGGAAGTAGACGGCGGCCCAGGCGATGTCCTCGGGCGAAAGGATGCGGCCGTAGGGGGCGAAGCTCTTCGGCACCCGCGTGGGCCAGCCTTCGGTTAGGCCTTCCCGCATCTTCAACTCGTATTCATTGGGGGTCAGGGTCCAGCCGACGTTGAAGGCGTTGACCCGGAGGCCCTCCCGCGCATGGGCATCCGCCAGGTTCTTGGTCATCGTGACCATGCCGGCCTTGGCGATGGAGTAGGCGAGCTGGGTCTTCTCGCCGCAGTAGCTGTTGATCGAGCCGATATTCAGGACCCGGCCCTGGCCCTGTCGGCGGAAGTGCGGCATCGCCGCCTTGATCAGGAAGAGCGGGGCCCGCAAGTTGATCGCGATCACCCGGTCGAACAGGGCGACGTCGGTCTGGTCGAGGGTGCCCCGGGTCATGACGGCGGCGTTGTTGACCAGCCCGTCGATGCGGCCGAACTGCTGGATCACGGCCGCGATGATCTTGTCCGGCACCGCCGGGTCGTCGAGGGCGCCGAGCACGTAGCCGGCCCGGTCCGGTCCGCCCAGTTCCGCCACGAGCCGGCGGGCCGCGTCCTCGCGCGTGCCGTGGACGATGACGCGGGCGCCTTCGCGGGTGAAGATCCGCGCCATGCCCTCGCCGATGCCGGTTGTCGAACCCGTGACCAGAATGACTTTGTCTTTCAGCCGCATAGGCCAGCGATTTTCCGGCGGAAGCCGGCGGAGGCAATCCCTAAGGCTCGCACTTGAGCACGTAAACCGCTCCGCGCTCGGAACCGATCGCGAGCAGCCGGTCGTCGGGCGACCAGGCGAGGCGCGCGGCCGCCCCCGGCATCCGCACAGTGGCGCGCAGGGGCTGCTTGCGCTCCGGGCTCCAGAGATTGACGGTCCCGTCGGTCGAGGCGGTGGCGAGCAGGCCGTGGGCATTCTGAAAGCTGACGGCGCACACCGGCGTCGCATGCTCCAGCATCTGCGGCTCCCGGCCTTCCGGGCCGCCGCCAGAACAGTCCCAGAGGGAAGCATTGAGCCCGCCGCTGGTGGCGAGCCAGCGGGAGGTGTGGTCGAAGGCGAGGTGCTTCACCTTGCTCTCGTAGCCGCTCATCTGCAGCTCGGTATCCTCCGCCGGCAGCCAGAGATGAACGCTGGGGTCCTGATTGCCGGAAACCAGCCACCGGCCGTCGGGCGACCAGGTCAGGGCCTGGATGCCGTTGCCGTAGGGGAAGTCCTTTTCCAGGGTCCAAGTTGGGACCTCCCACAGGCGCACGGCGCCAAAGCCGGCCGCCGCCAGGACGGCCCGGGTGGGATGCCAGGCCAGAGCCGAGAGGGTTTTGGCCGCCTCGGGAAACGCATGCCGGAGGGCGGCGTCGGGGCCCAGGAGGAGGAGCTTGCGCCCGGCGGTCGCGGCCAGGCCCGCCGTGCTCCAGGCCAGGTGTTCCACCCAGTCCCGGCCAAGCGGGGCGGTGGCGGTATGCTGGCCCGAGGCACAGTCCCAGAGCTTGACCGCCCCATCCTGGCCGCCGGTGGCCAGGGCGGCGCTGGCCGGCGAATAGGCCAGGCAATTGGTGCCCTGCTCATGCCCTGGGAGCAGGTGCAGCCGGTTGCCGTCGGCCGCGGAGAAAAGCGAAATGGGGCCGCTGCCGGCAGCGGCGGCGAGGGAGCCGCCCGCGGGGGCCCAAGCCAGATCGATGACATAGTCCTCGAGCTGCGCCGCCCAATGCTTGGTCAGTTCCATCCTTATACCAGACAGGCCTGGAATTTGGCGGTCAAGGCGGCGCGGTCGAGATTTTTGCCGATAAAGACGAGCGTGTTCTCGCGGGCATCCTGGCCCCAGGCTCGGTCGAACTTGGCATCGAAGAGCATATGCACCCCCTGGAAGACCAGCCGGCGGTCGCTGCCCTTGACGCTCAGCACCCCTTTCATCCGGTAGATGTCGCCGCCCTTCGTCCGCAGCAGTTCGCTGATCCACTGGTTGAGCTTGGTGCCGTCCAAGTCCCCGGCCTGGTGGATTCCGACCGAGGTCACGGCGTCGTTGTGCTCGTGGGCGGCGTGGTAGTCCTGCTGCCAGCCGGGCTTGACCGGCTCGCCCCCGACCTGGATATGGAGCGGGACTTCCCCGCATTCCTCGAAAACCACATAGGAGCCGGCGGCGGGGATCAGCAGGCGGAAGGTGCCCTTTTCTTCCGCCAGCATCAGGCGCTGGAGAAATGCCCCCGGGCGAAGCTCGCCCCCGGGCTGGCTCCGCACCGCCGGGCCGGCAAAAGCGGTCACGGCCAGATTGCGCGCCGCCGTCAGCTGGGGCTCGGCGGTGCCTCCCACCGGAAGGATGACGAGGTCGAGCTGATTTTTGTCCCGGTCATGATGGTGATGGTCATGGTCGTGACCGTGGTCATGGCCATCGCCGTGGTCATGGTCGTGCTCGTGGCCGATCACGAGCTCGTGCGAGCCGGCCGGCAAGGGATAGGCGCCGGCCCATTCGAAGGGATATTCCGGCTCGAGGAACTTCGGATCGAGCTCGGTCGCGCGGTCGAGATTGAACCCGCCGACGTTGAGGACCTGGTCGAGGGGCACGGCGCAGTTTTGGGCGCGGGTGATTCGGGCCACCGCGTTGATGCCCCGGATGCGGGCCTCGAGCGCATCCAAGGCGGCGGCAGAGACGAGATCGACCTTGTTGAGAACAATGACGTCGGCAAAGGCGAGCTGCTTTACCGCCTCGTCGTCGGCGTCGAGGTGCTGGAGCACATGCTGCGCGTCCACCACGGTGACGATGGCATCGAGGCGAAATGCCGACTTCATCTCATCGTCGGTGAAAAAGGTCTGGGCGACGGGCGCCGGATTGGCCAGGCCGGTGGTTTCGATCAGGATGCCGTCGAGGCGGTCCTTGCGCTTGAGCAGCCGGCCGAGAATCCGGATCAGGTCGCCCCGGACCGAGCAGCAGATGCAGCCGTTGTTCATCTCGAAGAGCTCCTCTTCGCCGGCGATCACCAGCTGGTTGTCGACCCCGACCTCGCCGAACTCATTTTCAATCACGGCCAATTTCCGGCCGTGCTGCTCGGTCAGGATGCGGTTGAGCAGCGTCGTTTTGCCGGCGCCTAAGAAGCCAGTCAGAACGGTCACGGGAATGGGAGGGGAAGACATGGCGGGATCACCATCACTATGCCAGAGCTGGAGGCCAAATGCAAAAGCTCCCTCTGGCCCGGAGGCGGCCCGGGGCCGGACTCAGCGGAGGGCCGCCACAATGACGCTGACGTTGTGCCGGACCATGCCGGGGTAGGTCGCCCCGTCGCCCTCGGCGGACAGACCGTCGGCGTAAAGCGATCCGCCCAAAACTGCGCCGGTCTCGCGGCACAGCACATCGACCAGCCGGGGATTGGCGGAATTTTCGACGAAGATGGCGGGGATGCGCTCCCGCCGGATCCGGTCGATCAAAGCGGCAAAGTCGCGGGCGCTCGGCTCGGCGTCCGGGCTGATCCCGCTGATGAAGCTGATGCGGAAGCCGTAGTCGCGGGCAAACCAGCCAAAGGCATCATGGGTCGTGACCAGTTGCCGGCGGGCCGGCGGGATCCGCGCGACTTCGCCCCGGGCCCACTGGTCGAGGGCCGCCAGTTTCCCGACGTAGGCGTCTGCCCGGCGGGTCAGGGCGGGGGCGGCCGCCGGCCGGAGGGCGATGAACTCGGCCTCGGTCCAGCGGGTGACGCGGATGGCGGCGGCGACGCTGTTCCACCAATGCGGATCGGGCTCGGGCCGGCCGGTCCCGGGCGTGTACAGCATGGTGCCGCTGAGGGCGGCTCCGGCCGATGCGAACCGGGCCCGGGGGGCGACGTGGGCGGACAGGCGATCGAGGTAGCTCTCCAGTCCGAGGCCCGAGGCCAGCACCAGGTCGGCCCTGGCCAACGGCCGGAGATCGGCCGGGGCCGGCTCAAATTCGTGCGGATCGACGCCAGGGCGGACCAGACCGGTCACCGCGACGTCGGGGCCGCCCACCGTGGCCGCGATTTCGGTCAGGACAGTCGAGAGAGTGACGACCCGGAGCGGATCGGCCGCCTGGGCGACGGCGGCGGCCACCAGAAACAGCAGCGCCAACCGGATCACGGCTGCACCCAGCGCTTTTCCTTCGAGGAAGTCAGCATGGCGAGGCAGGCGGCGACGGCGGCGCGACCGTCGGCGGCGGAGCCGCAGCGCAGAGGCTGGCCGCGAATGCCGTCCAAGAAGGCCTGCATCTGGTCGCAATAGCACTGCATCCGGGTGTCGCCGAAGGCGGCCTCCGCCGTGACGTAATTGGTGGCGACCTGGACGTTCTCGACCCGCCAGCCCTTGTCATCCTCGAGGCGCAATTCGCCGACCGGGGCGATGTCCATCAGCCCCTTGGTTCCGACCAGGCGGAAACGGAAGTCCTCGCCGGGGAAGGCGGGAACGGGCAGGACGTTGCTGGAGTAAAAGGAGAAGAGGGTTCCGTTGGTGAACTCCATCAGGGCGAGGGTGGTGTCCTCCACTTTCATCCCGGGAGCGAAGGTTCGGCAGAAGGCGGAAATCTGGGCGATGCCCGAGCCGGTCAGCCAGCTCATCAGGTCGGTGGCGTGGGGGGCGGTGTTGAGGAGGTGGCCGACGTTTTCGGCCTGGTCCCACCAGGCCCAGGTGCCCCCGAACTGGGCGGTCGCGGCCGCCCGGTACATCGGCATCGACACCTGGGCGGTCAGAACCTGGCCGATCGCCCCGGCCTGAATCAGCTCGCGGGCCCGCACATTGTTGCGGCGAAACCGCTGGTGGTAGCCGACGCCGATCAGGGCGCCGGAGCGCTGGGCGGCGGCCATCAGCCGATCGCATTCGTCCAGCGAGATGGCCATCGGCTTCTCAATCAGGACGTGCTTGCCCCGTTCCAGAGCCATCAAGGCCTCGGGGAGATGGCGATGGTGGGGAGTGGTCACGACCAGGGCGTCGATGTCCGGCCGCGCCAGCAACGCCTCCAGGGTCGGTTCGCAGGCGGCGCCGTAGCGCTCCGCCAGAGCCGGGGCCCGGGAGCCGCCCCAGAGCGCGACCAAGGTCGCGTCCCGGTCCAAGCGGCGGATCGCTTCCGCATGGGTGCGCCCCATGAAGCCGGACCCGGTGATGGCAAAACGAATTTTATTCATGAATTATCGGAGGTGTTGGCCCAGGCGGGCGGGGCATGGTCGCGAAATTCGCTGTGGCGGATCTTGCCGCCGACAAAGCCCATCAAGGCCCCGCCGGCCAGGGCAACCAGGGTCGCGGCCAGGGTGAGGGAGAAAAGGAAACGATACCGGCCCGGACGGCGGATCAGGATGACCGCGGTCAGGAGGGCGGCGGCGGCGGCCACGGAATAGAGCCAGACGACCTGGTCGCCGAGGTGCTCGTGCCAATTGAGCCACTTCTGGGCGGCGTCATCGGAGAGCGAATAAACCCGGTCATAACCCTGGTGTCCGAAATACGCCACTGGCCAAACCGCGGCCGCGGTCCCGGCGATGAGCAGGAGAGTGATCATCTGGGCCGCGCGCCGGCCCGAGATCCAGGCCGCTACGAATCCGACCACAGCCGTAGCGAGGCCGTAAATCGGCAGCGGATTAAGGAGGACGTGGAGGTATTCGGGCTGCCCGAGGGCCGTCCGAAAGTCCGCCCACAGCGGAACCATCGCCGCGAACTAGTCCTTAAGGATCGTAGCGTTCTCCAGCAGGCTGATCCCGTCGCGGGTGGCCAGCTTGCCCTGAACGCTGATCGTCTTGCCGGCGAAGGCCGCCAGCTGGTCGTTCATCGGCTTGTGGGAGCCGATCAATAGGTAAACTTTGCCGTCCGCGTCCTTAATGCCGACGGGCAGGCCGCTGCTGATGCATTTGGCGGCGCAGGCGGCGTGGCCCGCTCCGTGCGCGCCGTGATCGAGATAGCAGGCCATGTCGATGACTTCACCTTTGACGGTAACTTGGGCGGAATCAGCAAAGCTTGAGGCGACGAAGGCGCCCAGCGCGGCGAAACAGGCGAGGAGTGTTTTCATAAGGCGAATAGGGTAGAGACGGCGAAGACCTTTCCGTAACCTAGCCCTGATCGGACCTTTGTCGAGGCCGATTGGCGGAATGCCGGCTTTAGCGTACCTCGTAGATTTCGACCAGACCGACGCCGGTTGTCGAACCCACTCCGCTGACCTCCGCAGAATAGGCGCCGGGCGGTAAGGTGACAACGAAGGCCGAATCGCCTGATCCAACCGGGAGGGGGAAGGCGCTGACCTGGGCCATGGTGGCGGCGGTAGCCGCCTCCAGCCCCACGGCCGTGTTCGACGGCCCTTCGGTCGGCGGGCTGCTCCAGCCGGCGGCGGTCGCGATGGGGACGCCTTTGGAGTCGTAAAGGGCCAGCTGGGGCTGGACCAAGGCGCCGACGATGCCGAAAGTGCGGGCCAATTCCGGCCCGATTCCCCGGATGAGTAGGGTCTCGGAGGTCGTGCCCCCGATGACGAAACCGCCAATCAGAATATTGCCGCCCGTTCTCACCAGGGCCCGGGACGAAAGGTTGATCAGGCGGTTGATCGGATCACCCGGAGCGGTGTCGTAGATTTCGATGAGTGCGACACCGGATTGCCCGGTGGCCGATACGACTTCGGCTGAAGCGGAGCCCGGAGCGACCGAGGGCAAAATGGCGGTGTCCGCGGAACCGACGGTGAGGGGAAACGCATAGACCGAGGCAAAGGCGGCGGCGAGATTCGCCGCCCAGCCGGTGGTGACGCTGACGACGCTGCCATTGCCGGCATAAAGGGTGAGCTGCGGATCGGGCAGGGCGTTGGCGACGCCAAAGGATTTGGCCAATTCCGGGCCGACTCCGCGGATGAGCAACGTCTTGGGCGCGGTGCCCGCCGTAACCCAGCCGGCGATCAAATCGTTGGGACTGGCTTGGACCGGCGCGCGGGTCGAGAGGTTGGAGAGCCAAGCATTCGCGGTGACGGTTAAGGTGCCGACAGTGGCCGTCGTTGATCCCGCAGAGCCTGTTATCACCACCGAATAAGTCCCCTGATCGGCGGCACCCGCATAATTGAGGGCGAAGGTGGGACCCGTGCCTTCGGGCAGGTTCACTCCGTTTAGCTGCCATTGATAGGTCAGGCCGGAGCCGAGCGCGGCCACGCTGAACGTGGCTACGCTCCCGGTCTTCACGGATTGCGATTGGTTTTGCCCTACCGAACTGATGAGTGTCGGACTGCCGGGAACGGCGCCCGCCGCGTTGGGGATCAGGAGCAAGCCTCCCGCGGCGGCGGATCCGGCCGACGTAAACGTGCCGGCCGCGGCGACGGAGCCGTCGGACCCGGCGGCGAGCGCCAGGACGGGCGTCACGCCGAGGGGATAGTTCAGGGTGGTGGGACTCAGCGTCAAACCGGAGGGAAAGGTGGGGTCGAGGTTTCCGGTGGCATCGAGTCGGATGAGGGAATCGGTGATCGTCGGGAAGCGGTTGCTCCCAGAGGATTCCTGCACCGCGAGAACGGTCCGACCGAAGGGATCCACGGCGACGGCGTTCAGACCGGCCCCCATAAAGCTGGAGCCGACCACGTTGGGCAAGGTGTAGGTGAAGTCGGTGGTTCCGGTAGTCGAAAGTTGAAGCAGGGTAGAATTGCTCGCCACCAGCGGCTGACCATCCGGCAAGACGGCGAGACTGATCGGGGCGGCGGAAAAGACCTGGGTGCTGAAGCTCGGGTCGACGGTCCCGTCGGCCTGGAGGGCCGCGACATAGTCACGGCGCAGCGTTCCTGCCGTCGTAAAATTGCCGGAGAAGTAGAAACCGCCCGAGGGCCGAAGGGCCAGCAGGGTGACGGCACCATTGGGGCCATCGGCGACGCCGATCGTGGGATCGAGGTCGCCATTGAGCCCGAACGCGGCTAGATTGGTGCGCGGCACCGAATTGATCGAGGTGAAGGTGCCCCCGACGACGACCCGCCCGTCCGGCAGGGCGAGAACGCTGGTGATGGAGCCGCCCGCGCTCAATGCCGGAACCACCGCTGAATCCAAGGAGCCATTCGGGAGGAAATGGGCGATGCCCGGGCGGCTTTCGTTGCCGACTGCTGTGAAAGAGCCGACGAGCCATACCGAATCGTCGAGGGCGACTGCGATTTGGGCGGTGACGGGAAGGTTGGTGTTGTCCTGGCGCCAGACGATGGCCCCGGACGGAACGAATGACGGGTCGATTGAGCCGTCGGAGCGCAGACAGGCGAGGCCCGCGCGATTGGTTCCGTCGACACTCAAAAATACGCCGGCCAGGAAAGTACGGTTGTCCGGGCTCTTCGTCACCGCTTGCACCTGGCCGGGAGCGTTGGCCCCCTGGAAAAATAACGGGTCGGGCGAACCGTCGGCGTTGAGCCGGCTGAGGTTTTGGGCTGAGCCGCCCGTATAGAGAATGTGGCCGTCGTTCTGCACTGCCACCTGGGAGATCGCGCTCACGCTGCCATCGACCATGGCCGCGGTGGCATTGAAGGTGGGGTCGACCGATCCGTCCGGATTCAGCCGCACCAGATTGGTGCTGGCGTAGCCGGCAAACGTGGTAAAGGAACCGGCGACTAAGATTTTTCCATCGGATTGGAGCGCGAACGCGGTGGCATCCCCGCCTAAACCACTAATCGAGCCATAATCGGAATTGAGCGAGCCGTTGGCATTGAGCAGAACGACATCCTCGGCGCCCGTCCCCGCGGAGAAAACTGTGGTCAGGATTTTACCCGAGGGCAGGGCCAGCAGGCCCCAATAGCCAACATTGCCGCTGGGGGCGGCGAAGGTCTGATCTACCGTGCCGTCGCCATTGAGGCGCACCAGGCCGCCGGTCACGGCCACGCCGTCGAAAGAATTGAAATTGCCGGCGAGCAGCAGCTTGCCATCGGCTTGAGCCGCCACGGCTGTGATTTGCCCGCTCGCACCCCGGCCGGGGTCGAAGGTGAGGTCGAGCGATCCGTCGCTGTTGAACCGCGCCACGCCGTTGCGGGTTATGCCCCCGACCGTGAAGGCGGAATAGGTCCAGAGTAGGACCTGTCCGTTGGGCAGGGCCGCGAGGTTTGCCTGGGAAAGGCTGGCAATTACCGGCTGGGCGCCAAGGGGAACTCCGTTGGATGTGTAAATTTTCAGAGAAGGGCTCTGATCGGCGGCCGAGCCAAAGATAAAAAGATTGCCGCCGGTCGTGACGGCGATGGCCGAGATGGAGGTGCCGGCCAGCGAGTAGGTCGGATCGATCGAACCGTCGGCATTGTACCGCACCGTGCCTTGGTCGGCGAGAATCCGACCGTCAGGCAGCAGGGCCGTAAAGGTGCCCGTGACGCCTTCAGAAATCTCGGGAGCGAGAATCACGTTGCCGGTCTGACCGGAGACCGCCGCGGTCAGTCCGAGGCAGCAAGAGACAAAAAAGCCGACTCGTGCGAGCCGGCCAGGAGATTTCCAGCCGAGGTTCATCCAGAATATGACAACCGAGGGTTCCTAACCCTCCACCGGTTCCCGCGCATCCGCAAATTGCACGGTTACCGTTGCGGCAGGTAAAGCCCGGGCGTCAGGACCTGATCATCGGCCGTCCACATCACCCGATCGGGCCCGGCGGAATGTATCTCCATCTGTACGCCGGACAGCTGGTGGAAGAAAAACGGCGTCCCCCAACGGTCGCAGAGTTCCCCTTTGGCGTTGATGGCGGGGTGGTTGGGCGGAATGAAGGCGAATTCGAGCGCGTTGCGGCCGGTCAGAACCCGGACGATCTCGGCATTTTCTCCCACCGGATTGGTGCCGTGCGTGGCGCTCCGATACTGCCGGAAGATCTCGTTGACGATCCGCAGGTCCGCATGGATGTCGCCGGAAGGCGAATTCAACTCGTCCGCCAAATGGGAGGGTTCCTCCCCAACGGGGTGTCCGAGGGCCGCGGCGGTCGTCGCGGCCGGACGGGGGGTCGCCGCAACCCCGGGAGCGGGGTGCGAAGACATTCCCCCGCTCAGTCGGGGTGACCCCGAGCGCGGCAGGGAAAACCACACGCCCGCCAAAATGAGCGCCACCAACGTCGCGAGCAGAAATGTCGGGCGGTTGCGCATGCCGGAAAAACGCCAACCCCCAGGCCCGCTTACGCGCCCTGCATGAAGCCCAAATTCGAGTTGGCGAACCGACCGATGTTGGGCAGGACGATGGGCAGATTGGTCGGGCTGACGCCGAACCAGGTGGCGAGGGTCGCGGCATACTGGTCGACGCTGGTCGACGGAATCCACCGGCCCCGGCCGGTATCGTCCGGTCCGCCCAACACCTGGGAGGGCATGGTGCCGTAGATGTCGCCACCCTTGACCGCCCCGCCGAGAACCAGGTGATGGCTGCCCCAGCCGTGATCGGTGCCGTTGCCGTTGGTATTGTAGGTCCGGCTGAAATCCGAGCCGGTGAAGGTGGTCACCTGGGAATCGACGCCCAGTTCGACCGTGGCCTTGTAGAAGGCGTTCATGGCCTGGCTGACCTGGACGAGCAGCGGGCCCTGGGCGGTGAGCTCGACGGTGTGGGTGTCGAAGCCGCCCAGGCTGGCGAAAAAGACTTGGCGCTTGAGCCCGAGCTGCGGGGCGGCCGAGATCAGCTTGGCGATCATGTTCAGCTGCGTGCCGAGGGAGGTGTTGGGGAACTTCGTCTGCAGCGTCGTGGCCCCGGTCAGGAGCGTGGTCAAAAGATTGGAATCGGTGATCGCCGAGGAATTCAGGTTGGAAAAGGCCGCCTGGAAGAGGTTTTGTTCCGTCTGGTTGAGCAGGTCCAACTGGGTGTTGTAGCGGGTCGTGGCTGTCGTGCTGCCCGACGTGCCGCTTAGGACGACGGCCCCGCTCGGGCTGACCGCGTACTGGGAAACAACCTGGCCGACCTGAAAGGAGTTTTCGCCGGCGACACTGATCGACATCGAGACCGAATTATTCGTGTTCAGCGCATTGATGATGTCGGCCAGGCGCCCGCCCCAGCCGGTCTGGAAGGGCTGGTCCGGCAGGCTGCTTTGCCACTGCGTCTGCTGGTCGGAATGGGAGAACAGCTGCGGCGGGAGCGAGGC
>Ga0302319_10005297_pt1 | contig 25975 bp, 11 predicted proteins | sample Bog_T0_2_FD_203319 | JGI IMG/M metagenome (GOLD analysis project Ga0302319, IMG submission 203319) | Peat permafrost microbial communities from Stordalen Mire near Abisko, Sweden - Bog_T0_2 | ecosystem: Environmental > Terrestrial > Soil > Wetlands > Peat | place: Sweden: Abisko, Stordalen Mire...
AGGACACTACCCAACCGCGCAGTCTGTTGCCATCCCAGTCAAAACCAGCTAATCTACGCCCAATGAAAACCACATCCGCCCGCTTTCTGCTCGTAATCCCCTTTCTGCTCGCCACCGCGGGTCTGAATTTGTCCGCCGCCGACAGCCAGTCGCCCCGCGAACGGTTGTTGATGGATTCCGGCTGGAAATTTCATCTGGGCAACGAATGGGGCATCGGCCAAAACCTGTCCAAGGCCGCCAACGGCAACGGCCCCGCCAGTTCCGCCTTCAGTGATGCAAGCTGGCGCACGGTCAATCTGCCCCATGATTGGGCCATTGAACTGCCGTTTGCCCAGAACGCCGATGGCTCGCACGGCTACAAAGCCCTGGGCTCTGGTTTTCCCGCCAACAGCGTCGCGTGGTACCGGCGCACGTTTGAATTGCCCAAAGCCGATGCCGGCAAACGATTGTCGCTGGAGTTCGACGGCGTGTATCGCAATTGCGACGTCTTTGTGAACGGCTGGTTCATCGGCCATCATGACAGCGGCTACAGCCGGTTCCGCGATGACATCACCGATGTGGCCAATTATGGCGGCACCAATGTCGTCGCCGTGAAAGTGGACGCTTCGGATTTCGAGGGCTGGTTTTACGAAGGGGCCGGCATTTACCGGCATGTATGGCTGGTGAAAGCCAGCCCGGTGGCCATTGCGCCTGATGGCATTTTTGTTTTCAGCCGGTTCAAAAACAACGTGCCGGAAGGACCGGCGGAAATTCACATTCAAACCCGGCTCGCCAACGCCCAGGCCACGCCGGCCCAGGTCGAAGTGAAATACAGCATCATTGATCCCCACGGCGACATCATCGCCACGCTGCGCCAGGCCGGGCAAATCGAGGCGACAGCCAGGCTCGACCTCGAACAAACCAGGCCGATCAGCACGCCCATCCTGTGGTCGCCGGAATCCCCCCAACTCTACAAGCTGGTCACCACCGTTGAAAGCAGCGGGCAGGTGGTGGACCGGCAGGAAACCGAATTTGGCATCCGCACCGTCGCTTTTGATCCGCAAAAAGGATTTTTACTGAACGGACAGCCCTACCAGATCAAGGGCACCTGCAATCACCAGGACATGGCGGGCGTCGGGGTGGCAGTGCCGGACGCGTTGCAATATTTTCGCGTGAAGAAATTGAAGGAGATGGGCTGCAACGCGGATCGCACCTCGCACAATGCGCCCACGCCGGAATTGCTCGACGCCTGCGACCGGCTCGGCCTGCTGGTCTTGGACGAAAATCGCCTGGTCGGCAGCGACCCGGCCAATCTGGCGCGCCTGCAGGACCAAATCCAGCGGGACCGGAATCACCCGAGCGTTTTTGCCTGGTCGCTGGGAAATGAAGAATGGAACGCCCAGGGGACGGCGCAGGGGGCGGCGGTCATTCAAACCATGCAGAACCTCGCGCACGATCTGGACCCCACCCGCGAATGCACCGCGGCCATCAACAGCTCGTACGGCGACTCGGGCTTCATCACCGTCCTCGACGTCAAAGGCTTCAATTACAACCTGGGCAGCATGGACGATTATCACGCCAAACATCTGGACTCGAAATATCTGGGAACCGAAACCGCCAGCACGGTGTCGACCCGCGGCATCTACACCAATGACACCGCCAAAGGTTACGTAAGCGCCTACGACCTTGTCCCGCTCACCGGTGTGCCCACTCCCCCTACCTGGACTTCGACCGCGGAAGAATGGTGGTCCTTTTATGACGCCCGGCCCTGGTCGTCCGGCGGTTTTGCCTGGACGGGATTTGATTATCGCGGGGAACCGACGCCCTATTGGTGGCCCTGCATCAATTCGCACTTCGGCATCATGGACATGTGCGGGTTTCCCAAGGACAACTATTATTATTATCAGGCCTGGTGGACGGACAAACCGGTGCTGCATCTGCTGCCGCACTGGAACTGGCCCGGCCGGGAAGGCAGGAACATTGACGTGTGGTGCTACAGCAATTGCAAGGAAGTGGAATTGTTTTTGAACGGCCAAAGTCTCGGCCGGAAAACGGTGAAAAAAGATTCACACCTGGAATGGCAGGTCCCGTACGCGCCCGGCACGCTCTCAGCCAAAGGTTACACGGACGGCAAAGTGATTGCGGAAACTAAGGTGGAAACCACCGGCGCACCCGCCGCCGTTCAATTGACGCCCGATCGCTCAAACCTCAGCGCCGATGGCGAGGACGTCAGCGCCGTCACCGTCTCCGTGACCGACTCCGAAGGGCGCGTCGTGCCGGTCGCCTCAAATCTGATTCATTTTGCCGTGGACGGCCCGGGCCGGATCTTGGGCGTGGGCAACGGCGACCCCAGCTGCCACGAGCCGGACGTGTATCTCACGCGGCCGCCGGTTCATGCCACCGGCTTGAACGATGGCTGGCACTGGAAATTGTTGCCGGACGTGCGCAACGAAAATTTGCCGGAATTGAAACCGGACTTTGACGATTCAAGCTGGGCTTCCGCCAATCCCCAATCCGAGAGCGGCCCGTTGAAGGAGAACGAACAGGCCGTGTTCCGCGCGAAAATCACCGTGACCCAGGAGGAACTGGCCGCGCCGGCGGTTCAATTGCATTTCGGCCGGATTGATGACGACGGCTGGATTTATGTGAACGGCCAGAAAGTGGGCGAGTCGCATGACTGGCAGGCTACGCCCACATTTGACGTGAAACCGGTTTTGCATCCGGGCGAGAATACCATCGTCGTGGCGGTGGTGAACCGTTACGGCGGCGGCGGTATCAATCTGGGAGTCGAACTGGATACTCCTTCAACCCCGGAACCCGCCGATTGGCAGCGCAGTGCCTTTAACGGCCTGGCACAGGTTTTGGTGCAATCCACCAAAGCATCGGGTGAAATCAAATTGACCGCCCAAGCGGAAGGATTGTCGCCGGCAACGGCGGTGATTCAGTCCCTGCCCGGCACCCTGCGCCCCAGCGTGCCGTGACGGAAATTTAGTCGAGGTCCAGATCCTCGATTTCCAAAAATCCGTGCAACTGGCGGATGCGGGTGGGATGGCGCATTTTGCGAAGCGCCTTGGCCTCGATTTGCCGGATGCGTTCGCGCGTGACCCGGAATTGCTGGCCAACCTCCTCCAGCGTGCGCGCGCAGCCGTCGCCGATGCCAAAGCGCAATTCCAGCACCTTCCGCTCACGCTCGGTCAGGCTGCACAGCACGTCGCCCAGCCGGTCCTTCAGCAAACTGAAGCTGGTCATGTCGAGGGGATTGTCGGCGCCCTTGTCCTCGATGAAATCGCCGAAATTGGCATCGTCGGTGTCACCGACCGGTGATTGGAGGGAAATGGGCTGCTGGGACATTTTCAACACCGCGCGGATGCGTTCCACGGGGATTTGCATGTCTTCGGCAATTTCCTCCGGCGTCGGCTCGCGGCCAAGATCCTGCAGCAAACGTTTCTGCGAGCGCATCAGCTTGTTGATGATTTCGATCATGTGCACCGGAATGCGGATGGTGCGCGCCTGATCGGCGATGCTGCGCGTGATGGCCTGGCGGATCCACCAGGTCGCGTAGGTGGAAAATTTGTAGCCACGACGGTACTCGAATTTTTCGACGGCCTTCATCAGACCCATGTTGCCCTCCTGGATCAAATCCAGGAACGACAGCCCGCGGTTGGTGTATTTTTTGGCGATGGAGATGACCAGACGCAGGTTGGCCTCCACCATCTCGGTTTTGGCCTGCAACGCCTGGTCGGAAAAGGCGCGCAGCCGGTCGAAGGTTTTGAGATAATCCGCACACGGCATCCGGACAAACTCCTCCAGCGCCTTGATTTTCTGCCGTTCCGCCTCCACGAGATGCTGTTGCGCGATGGATTCACGCTGCGCCTCGGTTTCCGCCAGGGCGTGCAGGCCGTATTGCAGTTTGTCGTGAATGTTCTCAGCCACCAGCGCCATCTCCTCAATGACCTTGTGTTTGTAATAGAATTTGGGAAATGCCAGCCGCAATTTTTGATCGAGCCGTTTGAACACCGTCTGGGCGCGACGGCGCAGAACCCCGGCATGGGCGTTCCGCCAGGCGGCATATTTATGATCCACCTCCAGATCGGCTTCGTGAACGCACGCGGTGAGCTTGCGCAGCCCCTGCAGGTGCGCGTTGCGGTTGTCCACCTTTTTGTCAAGAATGACCCGGTCGAAACGTTCGCGCGGCGGTTCGGCCAGAAGTTTTTCCGCCAAGGCAATGTGTTCCTTGCCGGCAAAACCGAGACAGTAAATGATCTTGCGGACCTCGTTTTCCGCCGCCTCGATGCGCTTGGAGATTTCGACCTCCTGGGCACGCGTCAGCAGCGCCACCTGCCCCATTTGCTTCAGATACATGCGCACCGGATCATCGAGCGCATCCAGCCGGCTGGTGTCGTCCTCCTCGGACTCGGCGGTTTTGACCCGATCCACCTCCGCCTGGTCCACAATGTCAATCTCCAGGCTGCGCAGCTTGCCGAAAATCTCATCCAACTCCGGTTCCGTGACGTTGTCCGGCAACGCATCGCTGATGTCGTTGTAGGTCAAATGCCCCTGCTCCTGCGACAGCCGGACCAGTTCCTTGATTATTTCCGGAAGATTGGCGCCGCCCGGCAAATTGGGCGAAGTGCCGTTGGATGATCCGTCGGGGACCGGCCCCGACCGGGGTTGCCGGGGCGTGGTGGTGCTGCGCGCCACCCTTCCCGGGGTGGAATCCGCCCCGGCTTTACAAACCTTCAATTTCGACATACGCACTCAACACTCCCAATTCATTGACCAAGGCGGACGTAAACAGGGAAACACCCGTTCCGTTTCGTCAAGCGGGGAAACGTCATGCTAAAATCATTTTTCCGGCACAATGTAAATCCCACGGCCCTCCAGATTTTTTAAAATCATATCCACCGTCCGGCCCACCGCTCCCAGATTTTCCCGGACCACCCGGATCGCATTGCGCCGCAATTCCTCGCGCCGGTTTTCATCCGCAAGCAATTCCGCAATCGTGGTTTCCAAGGCGGTCACGCTGTCCACCTGGACGGCCGCGTTCTGGGCGACGAAATTCCGCGCAATGTCTGTGAAATTTTGCATGTTCGGCCCGAATACCATGGCCTTGCCCGCCGCCCCCGGCTCAATTGGGTTCTGCCCGCCAACCGCCGTGAGACTCTTGCCAACGAATACTAGTGTCGCATGTTCATAGAAGAAACGCAACTCGCCGGTCGTGTTGACGAGCAGACATTCGACCTGCCCCTCGTGAAATCGAGAACTGGCGCGGATTTCATTGCGATAAGCAAATTTAATTCCCCGCTCTTGCAGCTGCCGTCCCACCTCCCGGCACCGCTCAAAATGCCGGGGCACCAGCACGAGAAACAGCTTGGGAAACAGCCCGCGCAGCCGCCGCGCGATGTCCGCCAGGGCCAGTTCCTCGCCCGCGTGGGTGCTGCCGCCCACCAGGATCGGCGCGTCGGGCGCCACACCGATCTGCCGCAACAACGACGGCACGTCGAGCCGGCGATGGCCGTCAATTTTGGCCGCGTCAAATTTCAAATTGCCCACGACCCGGATGGCCTCAGGCCGGCACCCGATTTTTCGCAACCGTTCGGCGTCGGCATCATTTTGCGCGCTGACGCCCATAAACAAGGCGAAGAGCGGGCGAAATATTGACTCGAACCGCTGGTAACCGCGATAGGAGCGGTCGGACAACCGGGCATTGGCCAAAAACAAGGGAATGCGCAGATCACTCGCACGCCACAGAAAGTTCGGCCAGATTTCCGCCTCAAACAGCACTATGGCCACGGGGTGCATGGTGCTAAACGCGCGGATGACGGATCGCCGCCCGTCAATCGGATAGTAAATTTTGCTGATGTGCTCAGGCAAATGCCGGCGCAATTCGGCCATCCCGGTCGTGGTCGTGGTCGACACCACAATCTTCATGTTGGGCACGCGCGGCTGAAGGGCACGGATGACCTGCGTGCAAAGATTGACCTCGCCGACACTGACGGCATGGAGCCAGAGCACCTGCCGGTTGGTCAGCGCCTGTTTGAGGTTCCGGTTGTAATAGCCGAAGCGTTCCAGAAAGCCGGGCTGCCAGTCGCCCCGACGCCACATCCGCAGGAAATAATACGGCGTGGTCAGCACGAAAAATATCGTGAACAGAATGTTGTAAAGTGTGCGCACTCCGACATTAAATGGAACAGTCCTATTTTCCCGCAAACCGGCGCGGCGCGCAAAGAAAATGTTTCAAATCAATCGCGGAAGAAAATCACCCACACCGCCAACAGCATCGGCAACAGGAACGGCAGGGTGAATTTTCCAATAAACCCCGGAAACGTCGGCGTGCGGACTTTTTCGTGGTCGGCAATGGCCTTGACCATGAAATTAGGCCCGTTGCCGATGTAGGTGGCCGCGCCAAAAAAAACCGCCCCGACACTGAGGGCCACCAGATTCGATGCATTTCCGCCCAATAATTCCCCCATTCCCTTCGCGCCACTCGTGCCAAAGAGCGCGCTCAAAAAACTGAGATACGTCGGCGCGTTGTCCAGCATGCCGGACAACAGGCCCGAGCCAAAATAAAAAACGCCCGGCGCCGGGTGCGCCCCCAGCCAAGTCCGCGCGTTCAAATCCAGCCAGTCGAGTGCGGGAATCATCGTGGCAAAAATGCCGAGGAACAGCACCGCCACCTCCTGAATCGGATGGAAATGAAACCGGTTGGCCTCGTGCACCGATCGGGCGGTTGTGAAATAGGAGCCCAGCGCGGCGGCCAGCAGGATTCCTTCGCGCAGATAAACCGGCTGGTGGATGAACACCGCGCCCAGGATGACGCCCAGAAAAAATAAATTGGCCAGCCCATCGAATTTCCAGGCTTCCGGCGCCGATTCGATTTGACGAATTTCCCGCGGTGCACGGCTGTAGTTGAGCCGGTCCACGACATAAAAAATCGCCAGCAGGATTCCGACGCCGGTCATCCACATCGGCCAGCAACGTTCCGCCACCCACCAAAATGGGACCCCCTGCAAATAACCCAAAAACAACGGCGGATCGCCGATGGGCGTCAGGCAGCCGCCCACATTCGCCACGATGAAAATGAAGAATACGATGTGGTGCGCCGCAATCCGGTGTCGGTTCATCCGGATCCACGGACGGATCAGGAGCATGGCCGCGCCGGTGGTGCCCAGAACGTTTGCCAGAACGGCACCCGCGAGCAAAAACACCCCATTGGTCAGCGGCGTCGCCTCGCCTTTCACGTTGATGTGAATGCCGCCGGAAACCACAAACAAGGAGCCGACCAGCATGATGAAACAGATATAATCATGCGCCACATGCAGCACCCGGTCCGGCGCCCCCAGAACCAGGAGATAGTAGACCAACGTAACGCCGCCAAGGCCCAGCGCGACCTTGGGGTAATGCCGCGACCACCAATCCGGGACAAACAACGGCGCCAGCGCGATGGTGCCGAGCAACAACCCAAACGGCAGCAGCATCCAGGGATTGGGCGCAATGATGTTTCCGCTCATGCGCCGGAAGCTTGTGCGGTGGCAGGAAACGAGGTCAAATAGAAACGTCCACCGCTTGACGGCCGGCCCGGCCGCTGCGACCTTCCTCCAGCTTGGCGCAAAACGCGACAGCGTCGGCGGCAGGCCATTTGTTCGCTGATATCGCACACTCTCCCGCTGTGCAGTCCCTGGCGCAGCGATTGGAGCATGGCGGAGCGCTGCCCGTGAACGGCGTTTGCCGGGCGGCACAACCTTTCCTTGCGGTTCTGCTGCAAGCCATTTTTCCCCGTCGGCCACTGGTCATCGTCGCCCCGGATTTGAAAACGCAGGAAAGTTTTCAACAGGATATTGAAACCTGGCTGCAAATTGAGTCCCCCGCCGAAACCCCAAAGCCCAAGGCCGGCAATCCACAACCGCCCGCTCCCGGCTCCCGGCTGCTGTTTTACCCCGCCTGGGAATTTTTTCCCCACGAAGGCAAGCTCCCGCATGCCGATACCATCAGTGACCGCCTTCAAACGCTGGTGGCCCTGTCCACCCAATCCGCCCAATCCGCCCTCCGCCCTCCGCTCTCCGCCCTGGTCGTCACCAGCGTCACCGCCCTGCTCCAGAAGACCTTTCCACCCGGCGAAATCCAAAAGCGCACGCGCCAATGTCAACGCGGGGACCAAATCAATCCCCTGGATCTGATCGAATGGCTCGAAGAACAGGGCTATGAGCCGGAAGCCCAGGTCACCCAGAAAGGTGAAATCGCCCTGCGCGGCGGCATCCTCGATGTCTGGCCGCTGACCAGCCCGTGGCCCGCCCGGCTGGAATTCTTTGGCGACGAACTTGAATCGCTCCGCCACTTTGATCCGCTCACACAGATTTCGCGCCAGGAGGTTTCGGGCATCACCATCCCGCCCGGCGGCGAACTGGGAATTTTAAAGGCCGAAGTTCAAAGTCCGGAGCACAAAAATCCCAGGTTGGCAACGCTGCTCGACCACCTGCCGCGCGAAACCATTTTTCTCCTGTGCGAGCCGGAACAACTGGCAGCGCGGGCCGGTGATTACCAGTCGCAAATTCCCGACGGCGACCGGTTCCTGATTCCGTGGGAAAAATTCCTCGCCGACCTCGACCAACGCGGCATGACGCGACTGGATCTAAGCGAAGAAGATGTTCAACCCACCATCGCCGCACCCGGCCAGCCGGCCACCCTTTCTCCGCTGCGCGGGGAGAAGGACGGGGCGAGGGGCACGACATTATTTTCCTCACTCGATGCCTACCGTCCGCTGGCCGAACGCGCACCCGAACTGCCAATTGCCGAGGCGCAGCGCCGCGAATTTTTCCATCAGCTTCACCGCTGGCTGCGGCAGGACTATGCCGTCCACGTCTTTTGCAACAACGACGGTGAAAGGCAGCGATTCAACGAAATTTGGGCGGAATGGGGCGTCGGCTCCGGGGTCCCGGGTCCGGAAAAGGATGCCCTCACGGTAAATCCCCAGACGCCGGACCCCGGACCCCGGACGCGAATTGGTTCGCTTGCCCGCGGTTTCATTTGCGAGGATGCCAAACTTGTCGTGGTCACCGACGCGGAGATTTTTGGCCGCTATAAAATCCAGCGCCCGCGCCGGCTGAAATCGCCGCAGGCGCTCGCCATCCGCTCCGCCCTCGACATTGATTTCACCGAACTGGAGGAAGGTGACCTCGTCGTCCACCTCCAGTACGGCATCGGCCGTTTTCTCGGCCTGAAAACCCTGCCGGCTTCCAGCCGTTCCCACGGCTCCCCGCTTCCGGCGCCGGACTCCGAAACCGAATATCTGGTGATTGAGTATGCGCCGGCCAATCCCGGTGACGAACCGCCGAAACTCTACGTGCCGGTGACCGAAGCGCATCTGGTCGGCAAATACGTCGGCGCCGGCAAGGCGCATCCGCCTTTGAACACCCTTGGCGGCACCCGCTGGCGCAAGGCCAGGGAACAGGCCGAACGCGCCGTGCGCGATGTTGCCGCTGAATTATTGCAAATCCAGGCTGTGCGCGAATCCCAGCCCGGCCACGCCTTCAAACCCGACGCACCCTGGCAGCGCGAGTTTGAAAGCGCCTTCCTTTTTGAGGAAACCCCCGATCAATGGCGCGCCATTCAGGAAACCAAATCCGACATGGAAAAACCCAAGCCGATGGATCGCCTGATTTGTGGCGACGTCGGCTTTGGCAAAACCGAGGTCGCCATCCGCGCCGCGTTCAAGGCCGTGATGGACGGAAAGCAGGTCGCCGTGCTGGTGCCGACGACTGTGCTGGCGCAGCAACATTTCAACACGTTCCGGGAGCGCCTGGCCGATTATCCCATTCGCATCGAACTGCTCTCGCGCTTTCGCACCCGCCGCCAGCAGCAACGCGTCGTCAAAGATCTGGCCCACGGCGGCGTGGACATGGTCATCGGCACGCACCGGCTGATTCAGAACGACATCCTTTTCAAGGACCTCGGCCTCGTGGTGATTGATGAGGAGCAGCGGTTCGGCGTGTTGCACAAGGAAAAGTTCAAACGGCTGCGTACACAGGTGGACGTGCTCACGCTCAGCGCCACGCCCATTCCCCGCACGCTTTACCTCGCGCTCACCGGTGCGCGCGACATGAGCACCATCCAGACCCCGCCGCATGACCGGCTGCCGGTCGAGACCATTGTCACCCAGTTCGACGAGCGCGTCATCCGCGATGCCATCCAGCGCGAGTTGAATCGCGGCGGGCAGGTTTTTTTCCTGCACAATCGCGTAATGACGATTCAAGCCATGGCCGACCGCCTGAAACGGCTTCTGCCCCACGCGCGCCTGGTCATTGGTCACGGCCAGATGGATGCGGACGAACTGGAAGCGGTCATGACCCAATTCGTCAATGGCAAGGCGGATGTCCTGCTGTCCACCACCATCATCGAGAGCGGCCTGGATATTCCAAACGCGAACACCATAATCATTGACCGCGCCGACCGGTTTGGCCTGAGCGACCTTTACCAGTTGCGCGGGCGGGTCGGGCGTTACAAGCACCAGGCCTATGCCTATTTGCTGTTGCCGCGCCACGTAAGCCTGCTCACCGATGTGCGCAAACGCATCAGCGCCATCCGGCAATATTCCACGCTGGGCAGCGGGTTTAAAATTGCCATGCGCGACCTTGAGATCCGCGGCGCCGGCAATCTGCTCGGCTCGGAACAAAGCGGCCACATCACCGCCATCGGTTTCGAGCTTTACTGCCAGTTGCTCAAGCAAAGCGTCAGCGCCTTGAAAGGCGAAAAGGTGAAACCGCGGGTGGAAGTGAGCGTGAAATTGGATTTTCTGGACACGGAAAACGTGAAACGTGAAGAGGTGAATCACGCATCACGCATCACGCATCACGCCTCCCTGCCCCACACCTATGTCACCGAACCGCAGCACCGCATCGAAATCTACCGCAAACTCGCTCAGGCTGCGGATAAATCGGCGCTGGAAAGTTTGCAAACGGAAATGCGCGACCGCTTTGGCCCGTTGCCGCCGCCGGCGGAATTGCTGTTGCTGGTGGCCGAATTGAAAATTCTCGCCAGCGAAAAATCCGTAACCATGATTGAGGTCAAGGCAGACAAGCTGATGCTCACGCGCCATGGCGATTTCATCACGCTGGGCGGCAAATTCCCCAGGCTCACTAAAAAAGAGGCCAAAGCGCGACTAAAGGAAATCAAACGGCTGCTGCTGGCGATTTAGAATTTCAGAAATATTCCCTTCAGATAGTCCGCTTCCTTGAAGGTTACCGGGTGATCTGGCGCATGGCGGGTGGTGTTCAGTTCAACAAAGCGCCGCCCGGAATTCGCAGCCGCCTGCCGCACGGCGCCAAAAAACTCCTCCGCGCTCACGTGCGCGGAACAGGAACAGGCCAACAGCAATCCGTCATGCGCGAGCCGCCGGATGCCGCTGGCGGCCAGCTGGCCATAAGCGCGGATTGCCCCGGCGCGCTCGGCCTCGCGTTTGGCGAGCGATGGTGGATCAAGGATGATCAACCCAAACCTGCGCGCGTCACCGCCCGCAAGCCACTCAAAGACATCCGTTTGCACACATTCATGGCGGCAGCCAACCACGGCGGGATCGGCGGCATTCAATTGGAAATTGCGTTGCGCCGACGCCAGCGCGTGGGGGCTGAGGTCGAGATCGGTCACGGACTTCGCACCGCCACGGGCCGCATAAAGCGAAAAGCCGCCTGAAAAACTGAACGCATTCAAGACCTCGCGTCCGCGGGCTAGTTTGCCGACTTCACAACGGTTTTCACGTTGGTCGAGAAAAAATCCCGTCTTTTGACCGCGCACCACGTCAGCCTCGAAGCAAATTCCGTTTTCTGAAAATACAACCGGCGCGGCCACTGCCGGCCCACACAGAATATCCCCATCACGGCGACCTCTGCCGAAATGTTCCGCTGGGTTCTGAATGTTCCGGCTCAAGCGCAGGACCATCCGTTCCGGCCGCAACCGTTCGCGAATGAGCGCGACAATGTCATCGAGTCGCGGCAGCCATGCTGCGGTGTAAAGTTTGAGAACCAAGGTTGCGTCATAACGATCGAGCACGAGGCCGGGCCAGCCGTCGCTCTCGCCGTTGACAAGCCGATAACCGGTGGTGCGTGCGTCAAATAGTCCGTCGCGGCGGCGCACGGCGGCATCGAGCTGCGTCGTCCACCAGGCAGCGTCAAGTGTCTGCGGTTTGCCGGCATGCAGCACACGCACCCGGATGGGTGAATCGGGATCAAACAGGCCGGCGGCAAGAAATTTGTCCTTGCGGTCATAGATGACGGCGAGTTCACCGGATGCGCCGTCGCGATTTTGTTCGCGCACACTGTCGGCAAAAACCCATGGATGACCGTAACGGACGTAATTTTCCGCCGCCGCCGTGATGCGAAGCCGCAGGCGTGGAAGCTTTTCGACAACGGATGGATGGGCGAGCGGTTTCACATTTTTAACTGATTCGCAGCCACACCGTTTTCAAGTACGCCGGTTCACCACGGCTGACGGGGAAATCCGGCGGTTGCGGGAAATAATGCAACTGCAAAATCTTGCGTCGTGATTGATGGACGGCGGTTTCGATGTCGGCCAGAAAATCTTCCGGCGGCCAGTCCGCGGCATTGGTTGAGGCGAACAGAATTCCGTCCGGCTTCAGAACCGGCAGCGCGGCGGCGATGAGTTTTCCATAATCCTTCTCCGCACGGAACACACCGCTTTCCTTCGATTGCGAAAATGTCGGCGGATCCAGCGCCACCACTTCAAAAGCACGGCCTTTTTTCGCCAGCCGCCGCAACCAGTCGAAGGTGTCGCCATAAATGAAATCGTGCGCCGCCGGGTCAAGCGCGTTCAACGCAAAGTTCCGCCGGCCCCATTCGAGGTATTTCTTCGAGAGGTCGAGACTCGTCGTCCGGGCGCCCGCCCGCGCCGCGCAGACGGAAAAGCCGCAGGTATAGGCGAAACAATTCAGGAGATGGAAGTTGGGAGATGGAAGTTGGGGCAGGAAGAAATCCGCCGCGATGCGGCCGGTCAAAAAGCGGCGGCGGTTGTCGCGCTGGTCCAGAAACAAACCGACGGAATAACCTTCGTGGAAACTCATCTCGAAGCGGATGCCGTTTTCCAAAATCTCGAACCGTTCCGGCGCTGCTTCGCCCAGAACCCGTTGTGGCGACGCGTCCGCCACGGTGGCACGCCGAACCTGGCGCGACAGGATTTTGTGATACGCGCCGCGCACCGAAAGCATTTCCATCCGTCGCGCCAGTTCTTCGCGCTGGTCCGCGCGCAGCGGCTGTTCGGATTGCGACAGCAGAAAATCACCCAACCGTTCAACGTACCACCCCGGCCAACCGTCGCTCGCACCATGAATCATACGGAAGGCGTTCGTCGCTTCCGTCTCAATCAACGCGGCCCGCAGCGCGAGGGATGTGTGGGCGTCAAAGCCGGCCGGCGCGCAGAACGTCACCGGCCTGCCGGTGGCTGGATGGGTGAAGGATATTTCTGCCGCGTGCAGATAAACCCGTGCGGCCGGCGTGCCACCGTAAAGCGTGTCGCCAAGAATCGGAAATCCACTTTCCGCCGCGTGAACGCGAATCTGGTGGGTCTTTCCCGTGAGTGGCTCCGCTTCCAGCATTTGAAATTCTGGGTTCTGGGTTCTGGATTCTGACTTTGGCGCCAGCCGGAATTTCGTTTCCGCGATTTCCGCGCCCGCATGCGGCGGCCGGCTTACATATTTTTCGCCAACCCGGACGAGCGCGGCTTTAACGGTGAACCCGGGATCCGGCCCGGGCCGGTCGGTCAGCAGCAGGTATTTTTTACGGACGCGGCGTTGCGCGAATTGTTCCGTGAGCGAATGGTTGGCGGCGGGGGTTTTGCCAAAGACGAGCACGCCGCTGGTTTCCTTGTCCAAGCGATGCAAAATGGCCAGGGCCGCCCAGCGCGGTTCGCGGTGGCGCAGCCAGTCGTAGAGGCCCTCACCGGCGTATGGGGCGGGTGTGTGCGTGTTCCAGCCGGCGGGCTTGCGGACCACCAGCAGATGTTCATCCTCAAAAATGACGCACGGCGCCATGTGCGAATGAAAACATTTTTGCCGGACAAATCAAAGTTCGCAGTCCGGGTATGTTGAAAACCTGCGAACCGACTGCCGGATTCTTATTTTCCCGTCGTGCCTCCGGCTGATTTGTGACTTTGCAGCTGCCGGGCCGGGCCACCGACGACATGCGCCTGGTAGAGATAAAGCTGGCAGTCCTCGAACTGTGGCATTTCATCCGTGTCCAGGGCCGGATCAAACCGGACATCCAATCCGTAATGCTCGCGATAAAATATCTTGAGCGGCTCGAGCCATTTCCATCTCATTTTTACCAGGAAAAAGATGTCTGGCCGGTCCACCAGCGAAAGGGAATATGGGTGGAGATGACATCGTTCCAGGATTTGGTTGTAAATGGGCGAGCCGGTGATCCAGCCGTAGGGCACCAGATAAAAGGGAACCCGTTCCGTTGCAGGATAAAAGAAGATGCATTGTTCCAACACCGAATCATTAGGCATTGCAATCAGGACGGGTTTTTCCTGGGCTGGCGAGAGCGTGCGAAGCGGACCGAGGATTTGGCGGCTGACCCGTTTCAGGTTTTGATTGTATGCGTTTGCAACCCACAGATTCTGGGCCAATTGGGACAGGTTGAACAGGTATAGCGCGCCCCAAACCGTCACAAGGGCAAGAGCTGACCCGCGCAACATTTTGGCCCGCCAAAGTGGCCCAAGTGAAACCTCAGGCCGGGCGGGCTGGTTGGCCGCAACCGGCCGTTTCTGGAAGCTGCCTGCCCAATAAAGACAGATGGCGTTGACAAACAGCGGGAGGTTGTAAGAGACGCGTTCAGGCAGACGCGCCGTCTTAAACAGATAAACACCAATCACCAAAAAAAGGCCGTAATAAACCAGCAACGTGACCAGGCAACGATGACGAAAAGCCCCTGCGACAAAGAGACACCCTATCGCATTCAGAATGGCCAGCTTCATCAGAATGCCCGCGTCGTGGCCAAACATCCTGGGTAAGAACAGTAAACTGGCTGGAAATCCCCACACCGACGCCGGCTGGTCCCGCGCCAACGCCTTCAACCTGGCCAGAAAGAGGCGCAGCTTGGGCACCCCGGCATGCACATCGGGGTCGGAAAAATATTGCCGGGAAAACATCCAGCCATCGTTTTGGCTCCAGCCGACTGCGGGCGCCGCCTGCGGAATGAAGTTTTCCAACGGTGTATCATGAATTTCACCGCGCATGTGGTTGTACTCCGCGTATTCGGCCCACGCCGGGTCACGCTGGTAAGCCCAGTGATTGATTCCGTGCAGCAACACGAGGATTCCCCCGCAGGCCAAAACCGCTCCCAACAGCCGGCGCCACGCAGCCAGGCCAAAGCGTTCCAATAGAAAAGGAGCGGCGACCACCGCCAACAGCAGCGCGACGGGCTCCCGAACCAGGCCCGTAAGGCCCACCAAGGCGACTCCGGCAAGCACTCTGGGCCAATGCGCCGGTGACCCCGGCGGAAGTCCGTCCACCAACAACAGCAGGCCTGCGGTTCCAGCCAGAAAAGCGGTGGTGGTGAATTGGAGGTGCAACAGGATGTGCGTTTCAGCAACAAGGAAAAATCCCACATAGAGCAATCCGGACAGCCAGCCAAACCGGCGAGCCATCACCAGGAAGGCAATGGCGGTAAGCGCCGCGAAATGCACCACCAAGATGTAGATAAGATACCAGTTGCACCCGGCCCAAGTTTGATAAAGAAATTGCAACACCCAACCAATCAGAATATTGGTGAAAACCAGGTGCGCATCAGGATGACCGGTGTAGAAGCCCGAGGCAATCAACTGCATCATCAAGTCGTCATTGGTTTCATAAGCCGGCGTGGCGCAGGTCAGAAAAAGAGCGAATAAAATGAGGTTGACCACGGCGGCCAAAACGAGCGCCTGAAGGCCGCCATGCCTGCCCGTCAGCGACCGTGAATACTGGGAAAACCAAGCCCCGCTTAAAATCGTCCGAGACAGGCTTCGACGCGCCGCGCCGGTGTTCGGATCAGACATAGAATTCCCGGATGGCCTGAATGACTTTGCCCTGATCTTCCTCGCTCAGACGGTTGAAAAAGGGCAGCCGGACCAGTCGTTCGCTCTTTTCCTCGCTCACCGGACAGGCCCCTTTCCGTCCCCCCATGCGCCGGCCCATGGGGGAAAGGTGGAGCGGCACATAATGAAACACGCTGAGGATGCCGCGCGATTTCAGAAACGAAATAAGTGCCTGGCGTTTTTCCAAAGACGGCATGATCAGGTAATACATGTGGTAGGATTGCTCACAGTACGCCGGCACCATCGGACAGCCAATCCCGCGTTCCTGCGCCCATTCGCGCAAGTGCCGGTCGTAATACCGCCATACCCGCTGCCGTTGCGCCTGGATGGTTTGCCAGGTTTCCAACTGGGCGTACAGAAAGGCCGCCAGAACGTCACTCATCACATAACTCGAGCCAATGTCCACCCACGAATATTTGTCCACCTGTCCCCGGAAAAACCGGCTGCGATTTGTTCCCTTTTCGCGGATGATTTCGGCCCGTTCAATCAGGCGCGCGTCGTTGATCAGCAGCGCGCCGCCCTCGCCGCACGTGATATTCTTGGTTTCATGGAAACTCTGGGTGGCCAGGCAACCGAAGGTGCCCAGCCAGCGGCCCCGGTACTTGCCGAACAATCCGTGCGCATTGTCTTCCACGACGGCCAAGCCGTGGCCGGCGGCAACTTTGTTGATCACATCCATCTCGCAACCCACACCGGCGTAATGAACCGGGACCACCGCCTTCGTCCGGGAAGAAATGAGGCCTTCCAGTTTCGTTTCATCCAGATTCAGCGTGTCGGGCCGGATGTCGGCAAAAACAATCCGGGCTCCCCGCAACGCGAAGGCATTCGCCGTGGACACGAACGTAAAAGAAGGGACAATCACTTCGTCGCCGGCCTGGATATCGAGCAGCAGGGCGCTCATCTCGAGCGCGTGGGTACACGAGGTGGTGACCATCACCTTGGGCACACCCAGGATCTGCTCCAAAAAGGCATGACACCGTTTTGAGTAAGTCTGGTCTCCGGCAATCTGGCCGATGGTCATGGTCCGGGAAATGTGCTCCAGCTCGCGGCCCTGAAGCGAGGAGCGGTTGAATGGGATTGGAAAATTTGGTTCCATTGGATCGGAATTATCGTCCGGGCATGATTACTAATCCAAAGACGGGTACCATTTATGATACCAGAGCTGCAACTCCCGGCTCAAAAAACCGCACTGCTGGTAAAGGCGCTGGGCTGCCTGATTATTTCCCTGGGTAACGACCGTCACCTTGTGCGCGCCCTGGGACCGGTACCAGCCCAACGCGGCCAGAACCAGGCTCCGGCCAACGCCCCGGCCGCGAGCCTCCGGACTGACGCCCACCAACCCGATTTGCCCCTCCTGGCGGACCGCATCCAGGTGGCAGGAGACATAACCCAACGGCTGATTGGCCGCCGAGGCGGCAACCCATACGGTTTGGGCACGCCCTTGGGACTCCAGGGTGATCCAGGTAGAATAGAGGTCTTCCGCGCGCTGGCGCGGGAAATGCGAATCACTAAAAAAACGCGTGTCCTTGTGTCCCGTCCGGGCCATGGCTTGCAATCCGGGCAGATCATCGGATTGAACCGGACGGAGGCTGACACCAGCCGGTGGACCGGAATGCGCCGGCTCCGGCAAATTCGTCATCAGGCATTCGAGAGTGACGCGAATATCGACCAGCCCAAAGCCATGCTGCTCGGCAGTCTGGACGGTCGCCGGATCATCCGCCCGCGCCAGAAAATACAGGCCCCGAACACGGTGACTGCGGCTCCAATCATCGATTTGCACCGCCTGTTCCTGCGTCAGCGAATCACCGCAGACGCGGGCGATGCGACAACGGAAAAACTCGGTGTCCCATGGCAGCAGCTCGCAAGGAGCAGGGTCAGGCCCGCTCATGCCGTCACCTCGTCACGAGGGGCAATTTCCTCACGGACGGTGTATGTGGGGCGTTCCATCATGCGAAAGTGCATTCGTGCCAGATACTCTCCAATGATACCCAGAGCCAGGAGTTGTGCTCCGGAAAAAATGGCGATGATTGACGCCAGAAAGGTAAATCCCTGCACGGTGGTGCCATGGAGCAGGTATCGCCCAATGACGAACACCAGGATGACACCACCAAAGGCGGTGCATAAAAGTCCCATGAGGTTGGCCAGCTGCAGGGGCAAGGTTGAAAAACCGGTCATCATGTTCATTGCGTGCCGGAACAGCATGCCAAAGGTATAGTTCGAAATGCCGGTCTGACGGAGGTCGTGCCGGACGTGAATGGCCACGAACCGGGCGGTGGCCCAGGTCAGTACGACGTCGATGGAAACGAACGGGCTGTGATAATCGGCAAAGGCATCGCGGGCTTGCGTTCGAAACGCGCGAAAGGCCGACACATGGCGGGCCGTTTTGGCCCCCATGGATCGCTGAAGGGCCAGCTTGGTCAATCCCGAAGCGATATTCCTCAACCAACCATGCTGCTCGTGTTCGGGAAAACCATAAACCACCTCGAAACCCTCGTCGAGTTTGGCCAGCAACTTGTGGATTTCCTCCGGTGGATGTTGCAGGTCATCGTCCATCGTCACCAGGATATCGAACCGGGCCGCCCGAATGCCGCAGAGAAGCGCATTGTGCTGCCCGTAATTTCGCATCAGGTTGATTCCCCGAATCCAGGGAAAGGAGCGCGACAATTCCTGGATGACCTTCCAGCTTTGATCGCGGCTGCCATCGTTGACGAGCACAACTTCATATTTGCCGGCCAAGGAAGCCAGCGCCGGCGCCAATCGCTGAATCAACGCCGGCAGCAGTGATTCGCTGTTGTAAACCGGCACCACCACCGAGATGAAACGGCCCCTTCCCAGTCCAGTATCCATTGAGTTGTCAATGCCCAAGACCGGATGCTTTGTCACGTCAAAAATCAGACCGAAACCCCCTGTTAAAGAACCAAGTCAGCCCTTTTTGGCACTGCGCCGGCATCGCCGGCGCCGGCGGAGAATCGATTGGCGACCGGCTGCTAGGGTGCAGTTTGCATCACACGGTAGAAGCACTGCGAATTGGCACCTACAGCGTTTGAGGTTGTTGTCACAGCACTGTTGGCGAGGATCGGGCTGCCCAGGTTGACCCAGTTTGTGGAAGCCAAATTGGTCACGGATTGCAGTTGATAAGTCTGCCCACCAACCGTGTTCCAACTGAGGGTGACCGTGCCATTGGCCAGCCGGACCGGGGTTCGAAAAGCCAGTGTCGGCATGAGCGAAGGCACGGTTAGCCGGAAAATGACGCCGTTGTTCATCGGGCCGCCATTTTGCGTGGTGCCGTACAAATTATCGTCCGTGCCTTCCACCAAAACCGCCTCGGGATTTGCGCCATTGGTTCCGTTAAATGAAATCAAGATCGTCAGCGCACCGTTGGTGGTGATTTGGAACACCGTGCCGTCATCATAGGTACCACCATACGCCGTCGTGCCATACAAATTGCCGTCGCCGCCCTGGATCAACCCGGCAGAGGGAAAGCTTCCATCGCTGCCGCCGGCGAATGAGTGAAGGGTGGCGAGAATACCATTGGTGGTGATTTTGAAGACCGTGCCGTCACTGAACTGGCCGGCGCCGGTGGTGGTGCCATACAAATTGCCGTCGCCAGCCTGGATCACTCCCGCATAAGGGAATCCCCCGTCAGAGCCGCCAGAGAACGAATAAAGGGTGGCAAGGGTGCCATTGGTGCTCATTTTAAACACAGTTCCGCTGCTGCTGGCGCCGCCCTCCGAGGTGGTGCCGTAGAGACTGCCGTCAACGCCCTGCACCAGCCGGGCTTCGGGAGAACCGCCATCCGCACCGCCGGTAAATGAGTACAGGTTGCTTACGGAGCCGTCGGGGGTGATTCTAAAGACCGTGCCCCAGCCGTTTGAGACGCCACCCTCAAGGGTGGTGCCGTATAAATTGCCATCAACGCCTTGCATCAGCTCCGCATAGGGAAAACTGCCATCAGCCACCCCCGTGAACGAATGAAGAGCGCCAAATGTGCCGCCGGAAGTGATGCTGAAAATGGTTCCCCAGCCGCTGTTACCCCCCACCGAGGCCGTGCCGTACAAATTACCATCCGCTCCCAGCGCCAGCCCGGTCAACGGATAGCCGCCGTCGCCATCGCCGGTAAAGGCGTAAAGCGTGGCGGGCGTGCCGTTGGTGGTCAACTGGAAGATGGTGCCATAACCGTTGGAACCACCATTTTGGGTTGTGCCGTAAAGAGTGCCGTTGGTATCCAGCATCAGCGCGTTGGGGCCGGCGCCGTCAGAGCCACCAGTGAATGAGTACAGGTTGGTCAGGGTGATTTTTAGCAGCGTCAGAACCGCACCCGCGCTCGACGCATGTCCGAGGGCATTGCTGACAATGATAGCATACGTTCCCGCATTGACGGAAGAGGCATTGACAATGGTCAGGAGGGTGGTGGCGGTGCCGATGATATTGGTGGTGTCCGTAAGATTGGTTCCGTTAAGCTGCCACTGATAGAACAGCGGAAAGTTTCCAACCGCCCCCGCCCGAAACGTCGCAGTTGCGCCGGACAGGACGGTGAGGTTCGTGGGCTGGACCGTGATGATGGGCGGGGAAGAAGTCACGGTCAGGAACGCGGGCGCGCTGGTGACCGCTCCCATGCTGTTGCTCACGATCACGGAGTAAAGCCCGGCATTGTCGGCGGTGACATTGGTGAAGGTCAACACCCGGGTGCTGCTCCCGAACAGATTGCCGGCGTCGGTCAGGTTGGTGCCGGATTCCTGCCACTGATAAGTCAGAGGAAAACTGCCAAACGTGGCAACACTGAAATTCACCGTCTGGCCGAGGAACGCCGTCTGGGGCCTGGGCTGGCGGGTGATTTGCAGCGTTTGATTGGTAATGGTCAGCACATAGGTCTCACCATAAGTACTGGCGCCACCAAACGCCGTCGTGCCGTACAAATTGCCATTCGTGCCTTGTACGGGCGCAGCCAGAGGATAGCCCGTGACACCGGCAAACGTACCCAGCGTGGTGAACGTGCCATCGGACGTGATGGAGAATACCGTGCCACTCCCGCTCGCACCGCCCTGCTCGGTTGTCCCATAAAGATTGCCGTCCAAACCCAGTGTCAGTCCACCGTAAGGATTGGCCCCGTTCGAATTGTTGAACGAAAGCAGGTTCGTGAGCACGCCGTCCGGGGTCATTTTGAAAACACTACCATTCCCATAAGTTCCACCAGCGGTCGTAGTGCCGTAAAAATTCCCGTCCACGTCCTGGACCAGGCCGCCCAGTTGAAACCCACCAGAAGACGGAAGCGAAACCAGTGTCACCAGGCTGCCATTGGGAGTCATCCGAAAAATCGTGCCTTGGCTGTAGGCACCCCCTGCGGAACTGATGCCGTAGAAGTTGCCATCGATACCCTGGACCAAACCGGCATACGGGTTGGCGCCATTCACCTGATTGAACGATGCCAGGCTGGTCAGCGCTCCGGCCGGAGTCATTCTGAAAATGGTGCCGGCTCCAGAAGCCCCCCCGAGAGCGGTGGTGCCGTAAAAGTTGCCGTCCTGGCCCTGGACCAGCGCGCCCGTCGGCTCGCTGCCGCCGATGCCACTGACGGAGGCAAGCGTTGACAGCGCGCCGCCGGTTGTCATCCGGAACACCGTGCCCGCGGCGGTGGTGCCGTACAAGTTACCATCGCCACCCAATGTCAAACCGGAGATGGGATTGCCGCCATTGCCGCCGTTGAAGGAAACCAAAAAGGTCACCGTCCCGCCCGGGGTCATGCGGAAGACCGTGCCATAGTAAGTATACGCACCGCCTTGTTCCGTGGTCCCGTAGAAGTTGCCATCTCCAGCCGGCACGAGCGGCCCATACGGATATTCGCCCGAGGTGGTGGCACTGGTAAACGAATAGAGCGGAGACAAGGTGAACGTCGCGTGCGCGGACAACAACGCAAGCGAACAAATCGCAACCGTCAAGGGGAGGAATCGAATCGGTTTCATGGTTTCCTTTTTGGCTTCACTTTGCAGGTGTCCGGTTGAGGTTACGGCAGCGGCGGGCCGACCTTGAGGCGATAGAATTGCGCCCGGGCCATTGGTGCATTCGTGTCCGTCCATTGGAAGGACATCGGTGGTGAATTGGTGATGAACAAGGTGCTCCAGTCCACCAGGTTCGAGGACGCCTGCACCGCGTAATCCGGTCCCACCATGCTGTTCGTCACTCGCAGATTGAATTGGCCGTTGCTCCAGCCGGCCGGCTGCACGGTCGGCAACACCAGGGGATTGACCGTGATCGTAAAACTTCGCGTCGCGCTTAAACTGGGGCTGCCGTTGTCCGTTACTTTCAAAGTGACCGGATTGACGCTGTTTGCGTTTGTCACTCCCGGACGCCAGTTGAAGTTGGCATTGGTATTGTTGATTTGGGCCAGCGCGGCATTGGTCGGGCCGCTCAACAGACTGAAGGTCAGTGTTTGGGGTGGCGAATCGGTATCGGTCGCGGTGGCGGTGAGAGCCACCGTCTGACCCACATTGACCGTCTGGTTGGCAATCGGCGCCAGCACCGGCGCGGTGTTGTTGATGATGGACGAGATATACACGTTGTCGAACATCGTGGTGCACAGCACTCCGGCGCTATGTGCACACACGACCAGGCCCACATAAACGGTGGGAGCCATGGGAATGGTCATCGGGTTGTCTACCTCGGTCCAGGTGATGCCATCGGGCGACTGATAGGCCCGGAAAACGTTGTTCGTGCGTGTCAATCGCACCCAATAGGGCGCGGTGTAGGGCTCGGTGATCCCATCGGTATAGGAACTGGAGCCAGTATAGCCTCCGGTGGTGGTCCGCCAGATGAATTCGATTCCCTTTCCACTCGATGCCTCAACGTCCATGAGCGCAAGTTTGGATGTGGCACCGAGGGTTTCCCGGATCATCACGCCGCCCTTGGCGTTGGCGGACGTGTTTTGCACGCTGAGGACGCGGGCGCGGATTTCGCCGTCGCCGTTCATCGGAACATAAACGAACTGGAAGGCATCGGCTTGGTACCAGATGTCGGCGCCGGAACCCATGACGGTAAACGGCCCGCCGCAGGACGAGGCACTGCCCGCCGCACCCACGGAGCCAATGTCCCTGCTCGTGAAAGGAGTCGCCAGGTACGGCACCGTGGCGCCCACTTGCGGGGACGGCACGCTTTCCACACCCCCAACCGTCATCGTGACGACATAATAATAAGTCTGACAGGTGCCGACGTTGGTGTCGGTATAAGCGGTGGCAACCAGATTGCTGGCGATGGTGGCATAAGGGCCACCGCTGACGAGCGCGCGTTTGACGTTGTAACCGGCCACTCCGGCGTGCGCGTTCCATTGCAACTGAACTTGAGAATTGACCACGGTGGCGGTCAAACCTGAGACGAACGCCGTTGGCGTTACGCTGGTCTGGCTGGAATTGGCGCTTTCACCAGTGATATTCACAGCTGACACCACAAAGTAATAAGGCGTGCCATTGGTCAGACCGGTGACAACGAAGTTGGGGGCGGTCACGTTCGCCACGTTCGTATAAGACCCGCCGCTGATGGTTGAGACTTTGACGTTGTAACTGACTGCGCCCGGCACAGCCGCCCAACTCAACGATACCTGCGTATCGCCCCCTATGGCCGTAAGGCCCGTTGGCGCAGCCGGCACGGGCGGAAAATGGGTCGTCGCGCTGACCTCGAGGGAATTCAAACTCTCTCCATACGCGTTCACAGCGGTCACCACGTAGTAATAGGTGACCAGATTGCTGACGGCAGCATCATTGAAACCGTTGCCACCGGCATTCGCGGCAATCACCGCATACGGCCCGCCACTGGTGGTTGCCCGCTTCACGTTGTATGTGAACGCGCCGGGGACCATGTCCCAACTGACCATCACCGGCCCATTGGTGCCGCCCACGGCGGCCACTCCCGTGGGAGCAGCCGGGGCCGGCAGGGTGGCGGCTTCGGTAATGGTGATGTTGGTCGAAGTCAAACCCGAGGAAGTCGCCGTGAGCACAATGGAGCCGGGCTGGTTGGTGGATTGGACAATGACCTCGGCCAGTCCGTTAAACACCATGCGCTGGCTCGCCTTGTCCGCTTCGTGCGAACTGGGATTGCCATTGCCCACGCCGATGATCGCGCCGCCGCTGATGGAAAAATTGATGTTATTGGCTGCCGTCGGCACCACGTTGCCCTGCGCGTCCAGCACTTCCACCGCCACCACCGATACATCCCGGCCATCCGCCAGAATCGTGCTCCGGTCCGGCACCAGCGCAATGGCGGCAGGCGTTCCGGTGGTCACCACGTTGTTGGTGATGACCGGCAAATTATTGTTATAGCCAACAGCCTGAAGCGTCCCTGCCGCGTAGGACACATTATCCCATTCGACATGACCCTGCGTGTTGAGCGTTTGCTTTCCCTGGCTGACGCCATTGACGAATAATTCCACCGCCTGGCAATTGCCATAGGCCCAGACAATGACGGTCCCACCCGGCGTGGTCCAATTCCAGTGCGGAAACACATGCAACACCGGCTTGAGCGTCCAGTTGGCTTGATAATAGTAGAACAAATCCTTCGGGAAACCGCACGTGTCCATGGCGCCGAAATGCGAGCTGATGCAAGGCCAGTTGTACGGCGTCGGTTCGCCCCGATAATCAAATCCCGTCCAATCGAACCCGCCGGAAGCCCACGGACGGGAGTAAAAAATCGGCCACCAGGTTTCAGCCGACGCACCCCAACCCACCCCGCTGTTCTGGATGTCATAGGAGGCCACGTAACCGTTGACCGTGTCATTCGTATAGATGCCGCGCGTGGTCACCGTGGAACCTTGTTCCGTGCCAATGATGGGCGCGGTCGGGTTGCCCGGATGATAAGAGTCAAGATTGCCCGGAATGTTGTAGTTAAGACCTTGGACGTCCAGCACGGCCGTAAAGCCAACTCCACCCAACGAGCCATTGATGGCGGCAGTGCACAACCGCGTGGTGTCCAATGAATGCACCAGGTTCTGCATCGCCTGCATGACGGTCTGTCCCGTCGAGGTGCTTTGGACCGTCCATTCCTCATTTGCCAGTGACCAGCAAAACACACTCGGATGATTCCGGTCGCGCAGCACCATGCGCTGGAGCTGGCCCAATGATTCCGGGTCATCACCACACCGCCGGGTTTCATCCAACACCAGCATGCCCAGCCGGTCGCAGGCGTCCAGCAGCTCCGCCGTCGGCGCGTTATGCGAGGTGCGAATGGCGTTGCACCCCATCTCCTTCAGTTTCTCAATCCGAAAATATTGCAGCCGGTCCGGCAGCGCCGAACCCACCCCCGCCATGTCCTGATGGTTGCATGTGCCCTGAATCTCCACGTGCTGCCCGTTGATGAACACTCCGTTGGTCGAATCAAATCGCACCGTCCGGATCCCAAACGGCGTCGTGTAAACATCCGCCGCAGCACTTTGGTTGGTCACGGTGGAAACCAGATTGTAAAGATACGGCGTGGCGGGTGACCACAGATTAGCCGCCACGGTCACGGTCTGCGTCACCACCAGGTCCTGGCCCGCCGGCACGCTGATGGCTGAGGTGAGGTTCGTAACCGGGTTGTTGCTGGCGTCAAGAATTGTTGACGTCAAACTGCCGGTCGCGATCGAACCGCTTTGATTGGTGACATCGGTCTGAACTGTAATGGTGGCATTGGAATCGGCCAGCGACGTGGTCGCCACGTACGTTCCCCAGTGCGCCACGTGCACCGGATCGGTCTGCTCCAGCCACACGTGACGATAAATGCCCGCCCCTTCGTAAAACCATCCTTCCGACCGGCTCGCATCCACCCGCACCACCAGCACGTTGGTTCCCCCTGCAATCACGTTGCCCGTCACGTCAAACGATATCGGCGCATACCCGCTGACGTCCCGCCCAATGCAACGCCCGTTCAGCCAGATCAATGCGTTCCGATAGACCCCGTCAAA
>Ga0302319_10005301_pt1 | contig 25966 bp, 32 predicted proteins | sample Bog_T0_2_FD_203319 | JGI IMG/M metagenome (GOLD analysis project Ga0302319, IMG submission 203319) | Peat permafrost microbial communities from Stordalen Mire near Abisko, Sweden - Bog_T0_2 | ecosystem: Environmental > Terrestrial > Soil > Wetlands > Peat | place: Sweden: Abisko, Stordalen Mire...
CAATGGGGTCAAGCTTTACTGTCGGCTTAGCGATTTCTTCTGGCTGAGTAGCTTCCTCTATCACTTCTGGGAAATACTCGTTGATGGCATATTTCCACTGTTTTCCAAGCATCAATTGCCATTCTTTCAGCTTGCCGTCGTACTTGTATGGAGTGAGAACGCGTACAATCTGAGCAGATAAGAGATTAGATTTGATGTCCTTTTCGTCGTAGCCCCTGGAAATGAAAGTGTTAACCAATGCATTCATAGCAGTCCGCATGTCCGATATCTTGTGATATGGATTGCCCTGCTTGTTTGTATGCTCTACTCCGTACTTCTTTTGCCAGGAGAGCAATAAATTGTACAGGTCGTCGCCTGTCAATACGTTATCTGACATATTCTGGGCCGAGGTTCCTTAAAAATTTCTTAGCAATTGCAATTTCTTCTTCAAAAGTGGGATTGCTTTCGTTTTTTTCGATGAAATCAAAGAGAGTTTTGGCTTTTTCATCGTTCGTACTATTTTTGAATATTCTGGCCTTTTTGTCAAACCTTATTTCTTGTTCCTTGAGTTGTAAAAGTTTCTCAGGGTTCATGTTGTGTTCTGACTCATGCGGGTCTAGCCCTGCACCGGCAAGATCTACCAATGTCAAATTGCGCTGTTCGAGAGGAACTGCGACATACCAACTTCCAGCGAACTGAAATGGTTCTTCGATCTTAGCTTTGGTTTTGTTTTTAATGGCCTTAAACGCCACGTTATCGAGGATCCTGAAGCCGTATAGCTGGTTATCCTCCAAAAGCTTGTAAATGTCATCAGGAGGCGACTTAGGCCCATAGAATGCAACGTACTCGTCAACCTTAAGACCTTTGATGTTCTTGGCCTTCTGACGACATACTCTGATAAGGTCATTCATGCGCTGCTTCATAAACATGGTGATAATAGCCATATTGCCATCTTTGATAGCTTGAGTGTCAGGCATTTGACCGTGATTCTTGTTCATGTAAGAAATACAAAAGTCTTCGTACTTATCACGATTCTTAGTATCTGAAAACTCCATCAAGCCAATGAATTCTACGATAAATACCCTACTACTGCTAATGACATCGTCAACGCCAAACCCAACCGTGGCAAACAGGTATTTGTATGTGTAGAAGGTATTGCGGGACATACGGTCAGCGATAGGATGGTAGACTTTAATTTCGGCTGGAGTAGGATTGTAGTCAACCCTACGTAAATATTGGTGACGCAAGTAGCAAAGCTCAAAATCGTTCTTTGAATGGATCTTTCGTTTTTCTGCGGGTGGTCTGGTAACTGATTGTTTCATTGTATTATTTACATTCCATCCTTAGATATATTGTCTGAATAGCAATCTTCTTTATTATGGAAGATAAAAAGTTTTACGTTTACGTACACAAAGATCCAAGAGACAATTCTGTCAGATATGTAGGAAAGGGCTGTGGAGACAGAGCCTGGAGATTAAAATGCAGAGTAGCCAAACACGGTTCTTGGATAGCATCTTTGGCTAACAAAGGTTTGATGCCAATAATTGAGGTGCTTGAGGGATTCGATAAAGAAGAAGACGCTCTGAATAAAGAAAAAGAACTAATAGAACATTTTACAAAAATAAATCCCAAACTATGCAACATGATTGAGGCAGGAATAGGATGCCCATCAGGTGAAAAACATCCAATGTTTGGCACAAAACACAGCCCAGAAACTAGATCAAAAATGAGTAAGTCAAGCTTAGGTAAGCCAAAATCTAAAAAGCATAGGGAAAACATCGGCCTAGGGAATAAAGGTAAAAAGAAAAGTCCAGAGACAATAGCTAATAGAGTAGAAAAAGTCAACAAAAAGGTTGTGTGCATAGAAAATGGAGTTACCTATAAATCTGTAAAATGTGCGTCCACCGAGTTGGACGTTGACCGTTCTTCTATCGTGCGAATCTGTAGGGGCAAACAGAAAACTTCTTGGAATAAGCTTACTTTTAAATATGCCTAAGAATTTTCATCTAATTTTCTTACAGCTTCAACTAAATCTTTAGCGAGCTTGGGATCATCTTTTATTGCTTGTGCTGCTTCCTTCTTTCCGTTGAATCTTTGTTCACCAAAGAAATAGGTCCTATTATTTTCGGTTTTCATGATTCCAGCATTTTTAGCCAAAAAGAAAATCTCTTCATGTTGATTGATAATGCCTTTTTGGTAGTCCATGGTGAATACGCCGGATCTACCCTGAGGACCAATAGAATTGGCTTCACATTTAACATATATGCGATGGCCTGTTAGTAGCTTGTTATCGCGTGCATCCTTAATATCTTCTTCAAAAGTTTTACCTTCTATATCAGCTTTGTCCTCTGCGGCACCCGCTCTTTTCAAAGAAACGAAATATTCAAAAGCATGCTTAACGGCCCATGACTCTGCCATTTTTTCCTTAGGACCATATTTGCCTGCGTCCAAATTTCCGCGCATTTGTGATGTAGCGATAAGTAAAATCTTGTTGCGTTTACAAAAAGGAACAAGTTTAGAAAGTCCAATTTGAACGGTCAAGGCGTGATCTCCAATAAGATGGTCACTGGAAGACTCTGCTCCTTCTCGTTTTACTCCCATAATATTGGTCAACGAATCTACCGCGATCATCCGTAGAGGCATGCCATCTTGCACCATGACTTTTATATCGTTGTCCACACGATCAAATATTTCTTTTGGACTATTGGTATCGTAAATGATCATTCTGTCTTGATCTATTTCTGGAAAAATCTTGCCTTGCAAGGCACCGCGCAGTTCCGTATTGAAAATAATAGCTATGCCTTCTGGATCACGTCTCTGCATTTCAAGAACCATAGAATAAATGGATAGAGATTTACCGGCCTTCTGTTCCGAGAAGAACAAGACGGATGCATTTTTGGGTATACCATGTGACTTATTTGCGAAAATCCAATTAAAATATGGACTTGGCGTGTATAGACAATTTTCTGCCGCAAATGAATCGTACTTAGAGTCTACAGCATCATCATATGCGCGAAGCTGTTTTGTCCATTTATTTGCCATCTTGTTTCACCACGATTTCGTCGTCGTAGAATGCTTGTTTGGGAGTTCCGTTAATAACTTGTAAAAACCTGTAGGGCTTTTCAATCTTTAGTAAATACTTCAATTTTTGCAAAAATCCGCTTCTGTCCACCGCGTAGTAAATATCCTCGCGAGGCCCATCCAGTGTTCCATCTGGATTTTTTATGTAAAACATCTTGCCTGCATATAATGCTTGGGCTTCTTCTCTACTTCCCATGTTTTCTCCTAGATTTTCAAGACAAAGCTTGATGAATGCGCTGCGTGTAATTCTTCTTTCTTTTGTTCTTTGGGCAAAGGGCCAGCAAGAAATTCATTCGCCTTTTTGCTAAAGGCTTCTTTGAACTTTTCGATACTCATTCTTTGTTGATCTGGCGATTTTACTTGCTCAGCAGTATACGATTTGCCGAAACACATCTGTTGCCTGAGATCGTCTTCGCTGAGATGTGCGTATGGGTTGGCTGGATGTATTTCGTTTAGTCTCTTCTCCAGCTTGTCTAGTCGCATAAATATTTCATTAAGTTCTGCTTGAAGGTGCGACATTACGGTGCCAGCCGTATCTCCTGCACCAAGACTATTTACTAATCCGTTGAATGGCATTATTTCTTCCCCTGAGTCACATGGTAGTCCGCACCAGACAGTCCGCTGCGGATAATCAAGTCCATTTTCTTACGCATGTAGCGACACACGTTCTCGAACACTTTGATTTTGCCATCGAAGTTGTTCTCAAGCGCTTTAAGCTGATTTACCCTATCCAAACACATTTGGTAATTAGGATCTCTGGCGATATAGGCCTTGCGCAGGTCAGCGTTGTCTTGCGTTTTCTTGATGTTATTGTCAATGAGATACTGGGGATAAAGGTCTAAAAGTATGTCTGCCTTCGCTTCTTCTAGGGCCTTCTCTGCAAAAACAATCTGATAGCCAATGGTCGATAGGTGCCTTTTCAGGTCCCTATAGGCTTCATTGTAAGAATGTTCTAGATCGGCATAAGTGGAAGGATTGACGGTTTTAGCTTCAATAATCCTGGTCTCTGCATCTCTAATCTTTGTCACGTCCAAACGGATTTCTGGTGCTGTCCTAAATGGAGGCAGCACCATGACTTGTCCTTCTGGAACGGCGACAGGCGAATTATCGCTCACCTGTTCTCCTTAGCTCGGAATTCCCAAGCTAGCCAAGAATTCTTTATCGGACTGTTCGCTCACGGGTACGCCAGCAGCTACAGGCTTGGCAGCTTGCGGTGCGGGAGTAGACACAGCTTGAACAGGTGCGGGTGCAGGAGTCGGAGCTGGTGCAGATGCAGTCGTCACAACTGGTGCGGCAGCTACGGGTGCTGGTGCGGCTTGAGCTACAGGTGCGGCCTGGGCAGGTGCAGCTGGTGCATCTTGCGACTCGTCTTCTTCAATGATTTCTTCAACGTCAGCGGCAGCAGCTTGTCCGCCTTTAGTAAAGCCAAGGATTTCGTCGATATTCGGCGAGATACCAGTGGTGATGTTGGATTCTCTCACGATCTGTTCGACTTGTTCAGCCGTAGGATACTTGAAGATACGATCCAATTGAGCAGCTTCATCTCCCAAACGATCTAAAACGTCATCCGACAAGTTATGTACGAAATCTTGTTCGACTTCGCCAACGCCTTCTACGTTGATCGTTTTCTTATAAACGGTCACTTTGAAGTTTGTTTCCATTGCAGAACCAGTGCGGTTGAACACAAAGAAGCGGCGATTCTCAAGACCAAGCGGGTCGATGTTCTTCTTGGAACGAAGTGCGTCGATTTCAGCTTTGAGGGCCAGATAAGCCTTGTGGCGAAGCTTCAATACGCCGATGTTGCCTTGCAAGTCGATGGCATTGACGTAGTGGTTGGCATCCAAATTGTACAAGGACTTCTGTCCACCGACGAGTTGGAACAGCGCTTTTTGAGCTTTCTCATTCTTAGCAGCTTTAGCGGCTTCGAGTTGGCCTTTGAGCATTGCCAAACGATCATTGGCCGCATCCGGCACTTCGATCATTTTGGATTTGCGATTCTCAACCAAGCAGCTTTGGAATGGGCGCGATTTGCCAGCAGGATTTTTGTACCCATAGTGTACTTTATAGTAAACACTCCAGCGACCGTCTTGTGCAAGACTTCCGATTGGGGGTAAGATTCCGAAGACGCTATCGCCATCTTTCAGTTTCCAGAATTTCTTCTGAGTTTGTCCATACTTCGCTTTTCCAATTTCGACTCGTGCCATTTTATTCCTCTTATTTTTGTGTGTAGAAATCTGTTTAATTAAATCTTTCAATTACTTGACTGTTGCTTTAGTACCAGAAGTCGTCGGTGCCGTAGTGTTATCCACGGTGACTTGATTGCTAGAACCAGTATTAGCCGGATCATAGAAATTAGTCAAGCCTTTTACTCCAAGACTGCGAGAATTCATGTAGTTCGTTGTAGCGTTTACATTCACTACTGAAGCGGCATATGCTCCAGGAACGCTTGCGTTGAAATTGACCATGTTACCGGCGAAGAATCCAAGCTGTTGAGATACCTTAGTAAGATCTTGATTTGCGCCAAGATACGAGAATGTCCAACGTTTGCCGTCTTGTAATGATTTCACTCGCTCTGCAATTTGGCCAGCATTGAATTTCTTGGAAGCATTTTCTTGGCCGTCACTGATGATAACCATAAGAAATGACGTATTCTCTTCATCGGCTTCAGGCAATGCTTTAAGCGAATCAATAGTCTGTCCGATAGCATCGTACATAGCAGTTCCACCTTCGGGCTGGTACTGATTGTAATCAAGCTCTTTCAAGGAAGCTACGTCTTGATTGAAGAACAAAGGAGGGTTAGCGTTCGATGCAAAAGTTACAAGGCTAACCTTGGTGTCAACTTCGGCAGCGCCTTTCTTGATTGCGCGAACTTGCTCATTGAACATGTCCACGGCCTCACGTTGGATGTACGACATCGAACCGCTGCTATCTAAAAGAATGGCGATACGTGTCTTAAGGCCTTCAAAGTATGTGGTCGTCGTTGTGGTAGTTACTACTGTTTTTTTAATTTTCTTTGCTTTAGCCATTGTATTTCCTATTTACGTTTTTTGGTGCAAATGTATTGCACGATTTTATCTGCCGCATTATCTCTAGAAACACTGTTCAAGATGTCCTTGGCTTGACGCTCAATTTGAGCATCTTTTTCTGTGATACGAAGTGCCAAATTCTTAGCTGTGAGGCCTGTAATATATTTACGACCGCTCAATCTGTCCCAAAGGATGAAGCCAAACAAGCTGGCATTAGACATGATGGATCGTCCAGTAGCATTGAGTTTTACAGACTTATTCTTTGTGCCTGAATTCAAGTTATTAAGATTTCTGAATTGAAGATAAGTTTCGTTAACGTAGTCTAATGCTTCAGCAATTTCTTCTTTTTGTGTCTTTGTAACTTTTACGTCAAAATCTGCCTTAGATAATCCAGCGTCGTCGCTAACAACTCGTCGATCAAGAGAAATGTCTGCGTATGAGCTTTGTTTCACGCCAAGGTCCATTTGTCCGGTATATGCGTATACACAGCGAGCAATTGTGGTGTAAAATTTCTCTTGAACAGAAGTCTCTTTTTCCTGAAGATCCAAGATGTCTTGAATCAGTTTGCCTAATCCTAAGTCTGTGTTCAAGACCTTCTGACGCGAGCTATGTCCATTGTTTGAGTTCAAGCCGCTATATACACGAATGAAGTCTTCTTTTGGAATTACGTGCAGAGATACTTCTTGGTCGAGTTCAGTGTTACTAAATCCACGAAAGCCATTAACCCCATCGTTTTTCATCAAGACGGCAGCGCTTCTATGGTGAGCATCGGCTTTCTTAAATAAGCCGTTGCCAAAATCTGCGATGGTAATGATACCTAATTTATTTATGTCATAATTCGCAGCAATCGTTTTAACCTTGGAATTATTGAGTTTTCCATTTCCGCGATTCTTTTCATAGTCAACTACGTAGCCCTCTTTCATTCCAGAGATCAGGTCGCGTAATTTTACCGTAGCCAAAACAACTCCGTCTCCAACGTTGCTTACTGAATTAAAACGAAATCCAGTGAGGTTGGTAGGTACTGTGTCAGGAGAAACAGTCGGTGCTGTAGCTACAGGCGCAGCAGGAACGGTAGCCGGTGTAGGGTTTACAAAAGCTTCTTCATTAAAATTGTTCTTAAAGATTTTTCTAAACATGGCTTATTCCTTACCTTTTAGGCTTGTTTTAATTGAATCCAATGCAGCTTTGACGGTTTCTTCTGTGGCTTCTTTGAGAGAAGCAGTAGCTAGATCTTTCAAGGCTTTAGAGCCCTTACCGGCCAATACTAACGATACTTTGTTGCCACGTTGATCGAGATCTTTAACTAAAGCTGTTACTAGCTTCTCATCGCCAGTCGATAAAACGATAGTGGTAGTTTTTCCAGTGTGTCCGCGAAGGATTGCTTCGTCAAGGATAGAATTTACAGATTGGATTGCAACAATTTCAGCGCCCAATTGTTCGTTGATCGCTTGTTTTACGACTTCTGTAAAATCTGCTTTGTTATTCACAGTCTTGATATAGCGTTCTTTGAAGATCAGTTGGTTGTACTGTGAAACGCCCAGTTCGTTCATCTTATCTTCAAGGTGACGACCCATAACGTCGAATAGATTCTGTACGCCTTCTTTGCCCAGATAAAGAGCAGGAGGAACGCGATTTGCGAGATCATTGTAGAATAGCTCAGGATCGGCAGAAAACAATTGGAAGGTTTTGGTAGCTACGCTTTCGAATTCAGTGCGTTGCGATCCAGACACGATAATGAACACGGCACTCTTGAGCAAATCAGAAAGATATTCAGCCTTGAGTCGGCTAAGTGCTTCAATCGCTTGGTTTTTACGACCGCGACGACCGTTGAGAGTTTCCATCGGACCAGAGTTTACGTCCTCTTCCGCGAAGGGCTTTTGCACTTGAATTTCTTTCAGAACTTTCTCTAATGACATGTATGTGTCTCCTTATGAGATGAATGTATCACGTTGGAACGTTTTTAGTCAACGGATATTTTAATTACAGGCGTTTTTTTCTTGAGCGACCAATTTGCCAGTGGCAGTGGCAGCAGCTTGAGAAGTGCCAGTCATTTTCATACACATATTCTCACCACAAACCGGAACATCCTTACCTAACTCTGTTCTTGTAACGTCTTTGCCGTAGTTTGACATTGAAAGACGTTTTCCATCTTTATCCACCGCTCCAACTACTATCACGCGAGGATCGTCTTGTGCAGGGTAAAAGTGCATGTAATCAAGGTTCACGCCCTCGTTACCAGCAGCGGCTACAAATTTTCCACCAGCATCCAAATACTCTTTAACTGCTTTAACTTCTTCATCATTTTTCATACTGCCGCCACCAGAATAATTGATGTAATCAGCATGAATATTTTTTGCGTAATTAATTGCTTGGATTGTTCCGCGCAGATTGGCTTCACCAAAATTATCTTCTTTGTAGTATTTCAAAATTACGAGACAATAGTTGACGCCAGTTTTAGATGCAAGCTCGTCAATGATACCTGCAATATGTGTCCCATGTCCATGTTTGTCAAGTGGAACGGGATCAGTAGTTCCAAATTTAGTTGTGGTCTCATCGCCTGAAAAATCTTTATGGCCAAATTTACAGAGCTTTACTTTCAGATCCATAGTGTCGAGGCCGAAACCAGTATCTATGACAGCCACAACGATTGGCTTCTTATCGCAATTCTTTTGCGGAGTCTTGACTATTGGTCTGTGCGGTCCTACTCTATGGGGTAGCGGCTTTACCGTTTCGGTATTGCAACATGAGAGGCTTAGGAACGCTGTGACTAGAATGAACGTAAATCTCATTCTTTTACAATATTACAATTTGGGACTACTGTCAAGTCTCTACTACTACTCTCACGATAGACAAGTCCTTCTTATCCACCTTCTTCCTAAAAAAGACTGTAGCTATAGCGCCTTTCTTTAGTGTCTCAGGATAAAGCAGCTTTCCTGTCTCATATTCAGGCCATAGGACCTTTTCTGAAACATAGCCATCGGCGTCAAGTATCAATTTGAGAGCACGCTTAGTTCCACCAGAATACGAGAATTCTTTGGCCTGAATGATAAAGCAGGTTGACGCAACGTAGATATCTTTGGCCAGACCTTCGCCAGGCAGTTCGTCTAAGCGTTTAAGCTTATCCCCGCCAATCAGAAGGGTATTGTAGCCCCTAGAGTTTATAACCATAGGAGTAGGCGTTCCAGCTAGCACTTTAGAGTGCCTGCGACCCAAGTCGAATAGGTTGATGGGCAGCGAAGGCAGCACGGCCTTTTTCATAGCTGCTTCTGCAATAGGCTGTAAGTTTATGTATCCTTCAGGTATCTTTCCTTCATTAGGCTGAAGTTTCCTAACCGTTTTACCATCCTGCTGTGCTTTTTTTACTTTATCTGCGTACTTCTTACATTCCACTGTATCTTCATACATTTTGAGCTTTTCAAGTAGCCCCGTTCGCGGAGGAAAGAGGCTGTCGAGCACCCCGACATGAATGAGCTTGTGGCTAAGGCTATCACCAGCAACTTCTTTTTCCACGTAGTCTTTGATGTCGGCATATGGTCTCCCATTTACGATTGGGTCAATAGTAGCTTCGCCCATGCCACGAATTACTCCTAGCTTGGAACGAATTTTTTCGTTTGCGTAATCCACGACCATGAAATCGCCAGACAGATTAATGTCAGGAGGCAAAACCATGTCTTTAACATAGGGCCAGAAAGATCCTGTGATCTCCTGTTCTGAGGCGTTGGTGAGTATTGATGCCCACCATTCCATCGGATAGTAGTGCTTGAGAAACATACAAGCGTAGGTAATCAGTGCGTATTCAACTGCGTGAATGATCGAGAATCCGTAGCGACCAAAGGTGATCATTCGGTCCCAGATACCTTCTGCGACTTCAGGAGACACTTTTTTCAGTGCGCCTTCGATGAACAACGGCTTCATTTTCATAAGCTCAGTCATCTTCTTTTTGGCCATATTCTCTCTGAGTAGCTCTGCGTCTTCACCTGAGAAGCCAGCTAAGTCACGAGCAATAGTTCCAAGTTGTTCTTGGAATGCCAAAATGCCAAACGTGTCTGGGAGCAGCGCTGCCATTTCAGGAATGTCAGGAGTAGCTTCGCCACGACGACGCATCATATATTCTTCGACCATGTTACGGCCAGTAGTCTCGTCGATAAAATCAAGAGGACCAGGGCGAACCAGAGCTAGCAACGTAGCCAAGTCCATTATATTTTTTGGAAGCATGTCGATAACGTGTGGACGCATCGACGGAGTATTGATTTGAAAGAAAGTCTCAGTGAAACCTTCCCACACAGAAGTAAATACCTCGTGTTGTTCAGGTAGATCCCAAATGTACATCTTTTTGCCGTTGTGACTGAAATCTCCGACTACATTCTTTTCGCCATGTTTCTTATTGATTAGGTCAAGGCAAATACGAATGTCTTTAAGCTGTTTTACGACTAGGAAGTCATACTTGATGAGGCCAGCCGCTTCACACTCTTTGGTTTCATACTGAGTGATGTTTCCTTCTTTTGTAGGAATTACATCGCTAATAGGAACGTCAGACAAAACGAATGCGCAAGGGTGCTTAGAAAATGCACGGGTCAAGCCCATGGCCTTAGATACAATTTCCCACTCCTTAGGACGCTTCTGTGCGTATTCTTGAAGCTCAGTAGATTGCTCGATCAGACCTGGAATGTGCTCGCCATCAGTGTCCTCATATCCAAACACGTAGTCGCGGTCTGATACGCCCTGTGGAGGGCTTCCGAAGCCTTTAGTCAGGACTTCAATCTCAGGGTCAACCTTACCAAAGAAGTAGCGATTGGTGTCCTTGATGGCGCTCTTGAGGCGAATAGTAGTACGAGTAGAGATGCGAGCAGCTTTATTTCCCCAGCGACCATATAAGTAGCCAGATTTGCCGTCTTCGCCGGTCAATAAATCAGAACTCTCCAAATCCACGTCGATATCTGGCAATTTCTTACCTTTAATACGGACCATGGAGAAGAATCGTTGAAACGGCAAGTCATATTTGAATGGGTCAACGTGCGTAATGCCAGTGATGTAGCATAGCAAAGATCCACCGGCAGAACCACGTCCTGGGCCTGTAAGCTGGCCTTGCTCTTTATAGTGGTTGAGTACGTCACGAATAGGTAGGAAATAAGGCGATAGATCGTATATTCCGTTGCTGTGAATGACCGCTAATTCTTCTTTTAGGCGAGCCATATACTTAGGATCGTCCCATTTCATTCGGCCAGTCTCTTTGGCAATTTTCATCAGTTCTTGAATTGCAGAACCTTCAGACTTAGCTAAGCGCCAGTCGTATTTGAGCTTAAATCCATCGTAATTTTTAGCCCAGGACTCATTACCAGATATGATACCGTCTACGTCGGCGGGATTGAAATCCATGATGTTGACTAAATAGTCGCCAACTTCTTGGGTGGTTTTCATGTGTAGATTAGGTTGAAGTTTATTGTTTCCCTCTAATCTCATAGTTTGAACTATTTTATCGCTTTTATGTGAATAATACGCGTAGTCGGTCACTAAGATGTTTATGTTTTCTTTTCTAGCAAGAGCTAAAAGAAACCTGTTCGATTTAAGAGTGACGTCTATTCCTAACGGCAGGAAACCCTTGTGCAGCTTTACGGAATCAACGTCTTTGTTTATATTATAAAAGGACATTTCTTTGGACAAAGACTTTATATGGGAATGTCCCTTACGTTCAATTAAATCGAATGCCTTGATGCATCTAGCCCTATCGGTAGTAACAGTATCGTTAGCCATTAACGCGTCTTTGGTTCCATCTACATATTTTATTTCTACGACCTGACTCCATTTTTTTGTCCAGGGTTCTACCAATAATGCCACATATAGATTTTTACCAAAGATCTTTTTCAGTTCTAGCAATATGTTTTGGCCTACGTCGGCGCGGCCAGCTAACATAGGTTTAGAAACCATGTCGTGGATTCCACCAAGAACACAGTCCACGTCGTATTTCGCTATTTCTTTTAAGTGAGACCATGACCAGAGTTGACGAGCTTCTTCGTAAAGCTCAATAGTAGGGAAATCTATGCGACTTACCATCTTAACCAAAGCCTGATAGGATTCTTGATTTTTACAGTAAATCGTAGCGGTAAAATATTTACAACGATCCGCCTCTGTACCGGATATGAACGGACAATTGCTGTCTTTAAAATAAATCTCAATTCCAGGTATGAACTTCAAATTGTTTTTCTTACAGAGTTCATAGGCCTTAATAGTAGACGAAAGGTGGCCATGACAAGTCGCAGCAAAGTGGGTTCTTCCAAGTTCCTTGGCGGCTTTGATCAATGACAATAGGGTGCTTCCTGTTAATGGATCTTCTATATGGCAATGTGGAGAAACTTTCATTTTTTTGCCTTTTGAAATTCAGCAATTCTAATAGCATGTTCGATAAAATCTTTTTCTGTTCTATCTAACTTCATTTCATTGCAAGCGACGCAGCACGGGACGCTATTGTCTTCTGTGTATCCAATGGAATTGTCAAGTCTATCTATACGATTAACCATTATCCATGATCGTTCTACATTATCTGAGGTTACGCCGTATAGATCGCTACCGCCCGCGTACCGATTATATGGCAAAGGCTCAGAGCCACAATGATGGCAATTGTTAGATACGATCTGTTTGAACCGAACATAGGTAATTTCAAAAGAATAGTTCCTGTTCATAGCGCCAGATCTGATTTGGGAATATAGATGGCCAAAAGAGGCTTCTCCATTTGGCGATCCGTGTAGTTGTCTGTTCGTATCTTTTAGAAGACACCCACAAGATTTCGTCTTCTTGGATATTAGTTGGCTTCTCTCTACCGTTTTTAGTGACCCACATTCGCATAGGCATTCATAGTAATCGCGTTTGCGACCATTTGTAATTTTTACCGTAGGATGGCCAACAACTACCAACCTGTTAAATTTAGATCCGATTATTAATTCTAGTCTACTCGTTTTCATCTAACTCTTTTTTAGTTGTACGTTTTCGATCACGTCTTTCGATGCGATTCGTTATCTTTTTAGTCGTTTTACCTGGAGGCGCACAACTATATGGTCTTTTGGACCATGTTTCCCATCCTGGATCCTTGGAGCCTTTCTTGCTTCTACTCATTTTTGCTGAGCGCCACATTTTCTACAGTAGGTCTCAGTACTGTGCAGACCAGTATATGTTTCCCACGAGTGAGAACAAATAGGGGAAACCTTCAATTGATTTGCCCATTCAATTCTATCGCACGAGACAGTTCCGTCTGGGTGTCCACTAAAAAATACTTGACCGTCAGGCACTAGGCTTCCAGGTTTCACTTCGTCAAATCCAGCCGACTCCACAAAAATGTAATCGACGCACGAACTATTGTCGCATCCAAATCCGACTACTTTGCCATCAACTGGGAACAGATCAATCATGGCCTTGAAAAGGTCTTTCTTGATCCCGCCGCTGCGATGGAAAGCCATTCTAGAAAATGGTAAACGGACTACTCTCATTCTGCCTCTAACAGCGAAATCAAATCTTGGCTTGCGCCAGCCGATTCTTTCTTGGATTTCATAATTTCGATCATTTTTTTATACACATCGATAGTCATTAGAGTATCTTCTTTCGCATTATGAGCAGCACGCTTTGGCAGGTTGAGGAAATCAACCACAGAGCCAAGGTTGCCCAGGTCAGACGGCCACCAGCCAGAGTCCTTCATAAGCCACACGATAGGGTTTGTGTCTATGTTACGGTAATGGCAGTACTTTTCCCATTCTTCTCTAGGCATGATGTACTGGAAAATGTACCCTAAGTCGAAAGGAATATTGTGGCCCATGGGGATCAGATTGCTATAACGGCCATTCTTTTTTAGGTGTTTTTTGAGCATAGCGGCGATCTGTGTCGCAGCTTCAGAGTATGTAATCGTAGTGGGATCTTCCAGATGTTCTTGTAGGTTGATGCCGTTGACCTTCATAGCGCCAGCCTCAGTAATAGGCAAGCGGTCATTATCAGGCTTGAGCTTCAGGTCTAATTCGTCAAGAATCTTGAAGTTTTCATCGGCCACGGAAATATAAATGGTTAGAAGATCGCTGGTCTGTGGATTTAATCCGCCAGTCTCAGTATCTAATGGAATCATCAGTTTACTCATTTCTTGACCTCAATACGGAAGTAGCTACCGTCTTGCATTTGACCTTTTAGGCTATCGGTAAATCGGGTAGTCCAAAGATTTGTGCCAGGAGCACATTGCTCATCTGTGGCGTGTTTATACGCCTTAGTTACCATATCGTACAATACAGCGTCATTAATTGCAACACTTAAATTTACAGCCACGGTGCGTCGATTCTTTTTCGGAGTTTCTTTGGTGCCTTTCCTGGCCCAACCAGCTAACTTGTCACATCTTTCGTTGTGTTCGTCGCCGTCATGACCTTTCACCCATCGAGTTTTAGCTTGTAATCTTTTCACAAGATAGCTAAGCGCCTCGAACTTTTTCATTTTCTTTTTCTGTTTGAATTTGTTGGTGCCATCGGCCCAGCCAAGAATGATCTGGCTATCCGATACGAGTTCTACTTCATACTCACGGCTATGGTAGTCGCTTGCGGATACCATTTTAAGAACATAGGCTAAGCCCATGATGGCCGCTTCCAGTTCAGCATCGTTGTTGGTAGCGTTCTCGATGCGACCAGAGCCTTCTTGGACTTTGATGCCATCTTGAACAATGACCCATCCATAACCTCCAGGCCTCGTTGCAATGGTTGCGCTTCCGTCAGCGTATACTTCGATTTTCATTCGTTATCTTCAACTTCCAACATGTCATCACGAAGCATTTGAACGGCCTCTTTGTAGACCTTCTCAACTTCTTCTTCTGTCATCATCAGCAAACGTGCAATGACAGAGCTTTCAACGCCTTCAGAATTTTTTAGTGTGAATTTATTTAACGAATTATCTAGCTTTGGGCAACAAATGTAGTCTTCTTCTGTTGCAATCCTATGTTGGATTTCTGCTTTGTCGATCATCTTTTCTCCCGAAATCTACTTCTATCACTCTAGAGCCCTGAATAGACATTGCGTGGAGATGTCTCTCTCTGCATTCTTCCATAAATTTTCTGGCTTGTTCCGTAGAGTGTTCTAGGCTGTTCCTGTTTATTTTCAGCATAGTCAAATTATTGTGCAGTTTCACCAAATCATCTTTGGCTCTCTTGTATTCTACCGCAATTGTTATGATATGTCTAGCTTTTAATATGGAAATATTTTCTTGAAGATTTTTCTTAACATGCTCTACTAACGCGATTTCATTGCACGTTTTGAAAACGTGAGCCTGTAATGCCTCGAATCTGTCCGAGGCATCCTTGAACTCTTTTTCAGTTATGTTTAGGTCCACGAGCTTGTTCATGGATCATTGTCCGGCTCTAAAGAATTTTAGGCCCTTAGTTTGCTTTTGCAGCCCTCTAAGGCATTGACTAATTGCGTCTTGGCTTAACGATAATTTTATCGATGCTTCTTTTATCGTAGAGAAAAACATGCCATTTGAGCACATGATCGGAGACGATCTGTATTTCCTGATACGGAATTCTGGTTTTTCATCTTTAGATTTCCAAAACTGAAGGTTCTTTACTGTTATGTTTTTACCGGAAAGAACCAAGCAAATTGCCGATTCGCTAGAACCAATATCCAAAGCAGCCTCTTTTATAGAGGCGTATGTTTTTCCGTTAGAACAAACAATCTCTGTTGGTCGCCCATGATGTGTAGTTCCGCCGTCTCCGCCTTCAGTCATATTTTTTAATTTCGGATTTATTTTTTTATAGTACGCTATCCAAAATATTTCTCTGGAATTGATGTTTTCTTTTGAAATACCGCTTTCTAGTATCTGCATGATAGGTTGTTTGCTTTTCGATTTTAAAGAAATAATCCACGATTTTTTCAATGATTTTTTCGCATTAATATTTACGTGTGCATAGTATCTTTTTTTAGGATTAGTAGATTTTCCAATATAATATTGCAATCCAGTAGCCGGATCACACAGCGCGTATACAGAAAAAGTTTTATTTTTTATCATTTTTTCCTATTTATTCGCCATTTTCCGCCAATAGAATTTATGAGTTGCCGTTGACCATTAGGATAAATTAATGCAGAGCAATGCATCCAGCTGCTCGCACCGACGTTGTATCCCAAATCAAAAAGACTAGAAGTTCCAACCTGGTATACTCCACGTAATATCCCAGGAGTGTGGCTGTGCGCTATTACGCAACGACCATAGGCGTTTTCCATATTTGCTTTACTGCCTCTAGATCCATTGGGACCTTTATCGCCATGGCTTCCGAGTTCTATTCCCGCTATTTTATAATCTTCGTCCCTATCTAAGAACTGGATTTTGTTCCAATTTTTTAGCTTATAGCATTCTCTTAGGCCTTCTTTTAAGGCGTCTAATCCATCTACCAACCTATCCGCCAGCTTGCAACCAATTTGAAAATTTAAGGCATCGTACTTAAAGCGACCCTCTTCTAACCATCGACTGAGGAATTCGTCGTGATTACTTTTAACAATGACACCTTTCTTGACACTTTTATGTGACAAAATTCGATCTAACTGTTCGCCTGTTACTCGTAACTCATCGGAAAGACTCAATAATCCGCGTTTCGAGTGACGTGCCCTGAGCACGATATTATGTTGTTCGTGATGTGAAATACTCTTTCCATTGAATAGGTCGTGAAAGAAAACCTCGTCAACGCCCATAGATTCGATAATTTCTTCCCACGCACTGATAGCAGTGTCGTCGTGCTCTCCAGCGTGGTAATCGCCCATTACGAGCTTAGGAGTGACCTTGCGCGGCTTGTTGTCTCCGATGTAGTAGAAGCCATGGTGACATACGCCACCTTCAAGATCGGCCTGGATCTGAGTAAAATGGTAAATTTTATCATCTTCAACCTCAACGATCAAAGCGCCAACAACATGGTCGTGCTCAGCTATATAAGCAGTACGCAGGGAATTGCCCTGTGTCGAGCTATAGTTGGCCACAGTGCATGCACCTGTACTCATCCTAGCATGAGGATACTTAATGTTGGAAACTGGGTCATATTCAAGACTCTGCTTTGGAGAAGCAAAAATGAAGCTGCCTTTGCCTTGGCAAATTCTACCCAAGCCAGTAGTAGGATTGATCTGCTTGGCATTGATGCGCAGGCTAGAAATTCGTATATTAGAATTCAAGATAGTGGATTCAAAGATGAATTGGTGATCCTTCAATTTTTCATCGAAATGCCACTCGATTTCGTTGTCCAAATTATGTGCAGGATCGTGTGAAGGTAATATTAAAATCTTAGCTTTAAGCTCTGACGATAAAAAGCTAAGTGTTTCCATGAACTTAGGGTGTGCCCATTGTCCATTAACAGCCGTGGTAACAATAAACGTTTTGTGTTTCTTGATATCTTTGGCTAATTTAGCTCTGGCTTTCGAGGAAGTGAAATTATTCTCTTCGATGATTCCATGAAACGCTTCGGGAAACATCATTTTTGCAGCAATACGTAGGCCTGTAATGTTGACAAAATGGTGCCGGATTTTGTCTCGTGTAATACCTACCAGAGCCAAATCGTTTCTAGTTGGAAACATGTTCTTTTGTTGAACAATTTGCACGTATGCTTCAGTTAGTTCACGTTTTAGGGTAGACTCGTCCGGTTCTACCCGTTTAGGCTTCTGTTTCTTGCTCATATTGTTTCCCGTAGTTATTACGATTCGGAGGCTGGGCTTGATTGCGGAGCAGAATCGTTACTTGCATCAGTAGAAGATTGCTCGGCTTGCGGAGCAGCGGGTGCGGCTTCTACTGCCGGTGCGGGAGATGCTTCCGGTGCAGCTTCGGGAACGGCCTGTACTGCGGGAGCAGGTTTAGCTACGCTATAAGCTTCTTGAAGTTCAAATTTTACTTTGCCTTCTTGGAACTCAACGGTATCTCCGGTTTTTGCACCTTTGATTTTGTTGCGTAATTCTTCTTGCAAAGCTCCCAAAACGAACTGTAATCGTGGGTTTAAGACCTTTCCGGTATCATCGACTTCGCGGCCAACTACGAAATTGTCGTCACCGACAGGCTCAGTAGTCGCTACCAAAGTGCCAGCTGCGATCAGTTGGTCAACTCGGGTTTTCAACTCGGTCACGTTGTTTTCGACCATGATGTTTCCGATCACGTCGTCATTCAGTTCGCCACCGCGCTGAATAGCTTTTACAATTGCGTCGATCTTGTTGCCAAGGAGCTTGATAGCTTCTTTGCAGGTCATAAGATCTCGGCCCATCATATCGCCAGACTGAAACATTCCCATTACACCGCGTTCGAGATCTTCGATGCGCTGTACTGCTGTCCGTTTTTGATTTTGTTGTTGTTGTTCCATTATTTTCTCCTATTACCGTTTGGTATTAATTGCATTCATAATCATTTGCATTTGCGGGTGAGCGGAGGCTTCCTGCGCTCGTTGCGTATACACAGCATTCAAGTGCTCTTGAGTAGGCATTGGCTGAGCATTCGGATTCTTAACCGTGCGTCCAGTCCTAAGAGCAATCTGCCTGTTTCTCTCGATGATCTGTTCAGCAGTCAAAGAGTTAAGTTCTTCATTGGTGAGATACTTCTGATTGGGGTCAAAAACCGTATTGATTTCTTCTAACGAAACGCCAGTCTCATCTAAAATACGTTGTACGGCATCGCTAACCTTAGCACGCTTTACTGGTGCTGCCGCTGACTTCTGCAAGGGCCTTGGTGCAGGCTTAGACTGCTGTGCCTGTGGGCGAGTCGATCCTTTGACCGAAATAGCGTTGACAGTGTTCTTACGCTGTACTGGCTGTGCAGATACGGTGAACGGCTCTGCTTCTTGGCTTGCGCCTTTGGTCGCAGTGCTGGCCAACATCTTAAGGACTTCAACTTCGAGTGCGTTAAACGGGAATGCTCCAGCTGGGAACGAAGCTTCTTTCGAAGGCTCTTGTCTCATACCAAGCATGATTTCCATGCGTTCTTTGGCGAAATTACGAATCTCACGAGTAACATTTGCAACGGCTTTTTCGTCATAACCAGAGTTAGCAAATAGGTCACTGTTCATAACCATTTTGTACAAATTACCCTGTTCCAAGCGAAGGCTTGCATCGCTCAAAATTTCTGAGTAGTCTTCTTCTTCGGAAGCTTCTTCTGATTCTTCTTCATATACGGGCTGTTCAGTAGGCAGTTGAACCGTAGGAGCAACAGGCAATTGACGACGAGTAGGCGTAGCGTTTGCTTGCTGTACTTCTGTCATTCCACCAGGGGTAGCTGTCTCAGCTTCTTCAGGCATATCCCTGAAGCTATCTGATGCGTTATCTTCGTCCATGTAATTACTCATTATTTCATCCTACGTAGACAGTAGCAATACCCTAGTAAGAGGGATTCTGCTGCGTCTTCATCCTTTTTAAGCAATGGCTTTTTTAGGAACTTTCCAAAAGTCTCGTTCGCTATGCGAATTGCGACGTGTTTCCTAGTAACTCTACCTATGCGTTTGCCGTTTTCGTCATACGCTATAGATGTATCATGCTTGTCTTTATATGCCTTGACAGCTTTGTTTCGCTTTCTCTCAGCATCGTTCATCAACACGCCAGTCTCAGTCTTCCAAGTGCCTGACATGATGTACACAGCTTTTATCTTACTCTCTTTTATGTAACTTGCAACTAAATAATGAATCCATTCTAATATTTTTTGCGTGTAAGCCGACTTGCTGTTCGACGATGTTTCTTCTATCACTAGAGTGTCAGGTTTGTACTTCTGAATCAGTGTAAAAATTGCATCGTAACACTGATGAGCCCAATCCAAATAATTCTCTGGATACATTCCCAGTGGCTCTTTGAGTTGGGTATTTTGACCGTACTCAATCAGAGTCAAATCTTTACCATCTAAGGTGAAGAATGCGTATCCAGTTTTAGTTGACATATCTAGAGAGAGAATTCTTTCCAACTATCCCTGCTTCAGGATGAATGACGAACTACTCTGTTGCCTGTCAATCCTGTCTGCTTCTAATAGCAATTGTGCGCGTAAATGGGCGTATGCGTCTACTAATTCATAGGGTAGCATTTGAACGCCATAGTTTGCGTATACATGCTCGCCAATGGAGATTTCCATGTAGCCTTCGTTGCTTCGTTTGAAAACCAGCGGCTTGTCGGGCGTTGTTAGCCCAACAAGTTTGTCGAGCGTGGCCATCATAATTTGCAAACCAGATTCGTCGCCCATTATCCGCCCTTAGACTCGATCTGTTGGAGCAAATACTTAGTCTTCGATGCTACGTCTTTCTTCACGTCACGGTAGGGTGCGCCAAGTTCTTTCAATTCTGCTTTTGCGGTTTGAAGTGCTTCGTCGTTTTGTTTTGCTTCTTCTGATTCAGACAAAGCTTTAGCAAAACCAGCGATGCGGTTCTTCAATGCTTGAACGTCTAAACGGTCAACTTCATTGACGAATTCGGGGAATTCTTTGCGGAATTTTTCTTCAGGAGTCATTTTCTCTTTGGGGGAACGAAAACCTTTTGCCATGTGATTAGTCCTTTAGTGCGCGTGACGATTCGCTAACGGTTACAGGTTTGGGGAATGCAAGTCCAACGAAAAACAAGCCAATTGATCCAGTGCCCAAGATGCTAGCAACCGTAGTCAAACGGACGATGCTTTCTGGGTTGTGGCCAAAGAGTGCGGTGCCAATGCCTAGCGTGGTAGCGCCCAGCACTAAAGCTGCCGATGTAAGCAGAACATACGATTTTGTATCCATTTTATCTCCTATAGTCGAATACGACTGATTTTTTTAAAACTTCATTCTTAGTCAAAAACGAAACAAATGCCTCTATCAAAAAGAAGTGAGGCTCGCGGCCAGATGACACTTCTCTACCAGAGAGCCTGATAGGAAAGGCCCGCTTTACGTATTCCTGAGAGGCAATACTGAGCATCAACTCGAAATCCTTTAACGTAATAAGCTGTGGCTCAGGAGTCAAAGATTTCTCTTCTGCTAACTGCTTCTTAAGGTCTTCAATTTCGTCCATCAAACCTTTAACCGTAGCGTAGGCCACTGCTTGGTTTGACGTGTATAAATGTGAAAGAAGCTTGTCGGCGCTGGTACTCATGCTGATTTCTCGATCTTGCTTACTAGGCCGTCTCTGACTACTATGAGTCGATCTTGCACCATTTGTTTTACTTCTGAGTTGTGATCCACTATAACTATCTTCTTGTTAGTATTGGAGTTTTTAAGAACTTCCAGGGCCATCTCGATCTCTACAGGTCCAAGTCCAGTGAAGGGTTCATCCAAGATAAACAGGTTTATTCCCTTGCCAGATTTTGACTCGATAAAGTCGATAACTGCCAAATCAACCGCTATGTCTACCGCAGATCTTTCTCCGCCAGACAGACTTCTGATGGGTACGGCTTCTTCGCCATCCATCCCAATAACAGCATTCACTTCTTCTTTGACTTTGCCATCTTTGGTCTCTTTTGTACCATCGAATTGTATAGTAGCATTACTCATATTAGGAATGCAACGAATAATTTTAGTCGCACGGTCGCCAATCGAGTTGAGAGCATCGTCGAAAGAATACGAGAGAAATGTTTTGATGGCTTTCTTGGTATCTTCTGCAAGCGACAGATCGTTTGAAATGTTTACAAGATTGAGTTGATGTTCAGCGATCTTGCTGCCGTAGGTGTGTTCTTTAGTTTTTAGAGAGTCAAACGTGTTTTGGTATCTAAGTCTCGCATCGTCGTAGGCCTTAAACTTAGCAACGGCCTGTTCAAAAACTCTGCTTTGCAAGTCAACGTTGTTTCGATATTGTTCCAGTTCACGATTGGCTCTTGTAGCAAACTCAGTAGTTCTTTGTGTAAACTTTGCAATCTCCGCACTGTTTGCGGAGTTTTGACGAGCAATGTCCGCATCACCCTTGAGCTTCTCAGCCAAATGGTTAGCGTGAGCCTCTCTAAGCTGTTCGTTAAGGCCTGGCATCTCAGGAGGAACCTTGCCTTGGTCTTGACCCTCTAGCTCTGTAGCTTCGTAGTTCAATGTTTCTAGATCGGTGACAGCTTTAGTTCCAGCGTCTATGATTATCTTTAGTCGAAGTATCTGAGTCAGTCTTTCGCGTTCTTGTGCGCTATATTGCTCTGTCACCCAGGTCTGCTCGCAGGTAGGACATATTGCAGCACGGATCTTCTTGATTTCGTCTGCTAACCTTACAGTCTCTTGGCGTGCGCCATATGCCGATACGACAGCGGCTTCAGCATCTTTACGAGCTTGCTTATTCTTGGCAACGGCAGTACGAACAGCTGCAATTCTATCTTTATCTGCTTGAAAAAGGGCATTCAGTTGTTGATTGAGGCTTAGAATTTCGTCGGAATATTTGTCTAGATTGGTCCTGTCGAATGGGACGACCTTAGTATTAGGACGTTCCTTTTCTAACTCATTGCCTCTCTCAATCCAAGAGAGGTTGGCAAGTCTGTGGCTTTCTGACGCCTCGTCCAGTTTCTTCTTGAGGCTAAGGATCATTTCCTGATCTACTTCTTTAACAGGAGGAAGTCCAAGTGCTTCGATGGCATCTCTAGTAGCTTGCAGGCCTTGAATTTGACCGTCAAGCAAGGATTGTTCACTGGCTTTCTTAGCAGTTAGATCCTTTATTTTTGTGTCTTCTGCGTCATCAAACTTTCTAAAGATGGATAGGTCTAAACAGTCTATCAAGAATTCGTGCTTTTGGGAAGCGGTCATGTCGATAAAAAAACCGCCTTCCTTTTGTCGTTTGTGTAACAGCTTTCTGAAGATCTTTCTGGGCATACCAAGAATCATGTCGATCTTTTCTTCGGCCAACGCGCTGCTACCTTCCGTAACAGTGTCGCCAATTTTCACTCTGAGCTTTTTACCTCTAGTGATTTCGACTTTCTCGCCATTCCATAGGAATGAGCCAGAAACGACCATGTGTTCTTCTGAATATCTGCATTGTAGTACGGTGGATGGAATATCGTTTAGACCAAGGAGATAGTCCAAAGCGTTGAATAAGGTACTTTTGCCTGAACCACTGGAACCTCCAGTGTTATTGTTCAAAGCGTCTACCTGAATGAATTGGCTTAGCGATGCGAAGTCTACGGTCTGTTCTTCAACGAACCTACCGATTCGCTCTAAGCTCATGCCGAGTAAATCTAGCACTATTCTTCCCTATAATTCTTATCTGATCTTTTTTGGTTGATCTCAACGATATCGGGTATGATTTCTACTGCTCTGGCCTGAAGGCCATTGTCTACTGTTATCTTAGATGAATTCGTGGGAGAAGACAAGAGCTTTTTCATTTGTTTTTCGCACTTATCACAAATAATAAAGGCAGGTACATCCTTCACCTGCCGATAATATTTCGTTTTAGAATTTTTACATTCGCACTGATAAGCAATGAGGGGCATATTATTTCAGCATGTCGTTTTGCAGGATAGCACAGAGACTTTTTACTTTCACTTTTTCAGGTGATTCGCAAACAGACTCAAGCTTCTGCATCATTTCTTCTGATCGCTTCGCGCCGCCAGGGAACAGGTTGACCACATTTGTGGGCTTCGTGTAGTTCAGCTTGTGGGCTTCTTTGGTCAGGAAATTGCGGACGTATTCGTAAGGAACGGTCCATGCGTATCCAAACTCGCCAGAACCAGCGAAAACAACACCCGCAAGTTCGCCTTGCTCGTTGTACACTGCACTGCCGCTCGAACCAGACATAATCGTAGCCGTGACTAATACTGAATCGTATTGCTTAATGATCGGCAGTCCGCCTAACATCACACAGTACATAGTCTTGTCAGGGTCAGCCATGTCTTCGTCGGAGCACGGTTTGAATCCAGTCAAGATAGCGATTGTTTGTCGTCCAGAGAAGTGTCCAACGGTTTTGACATTGGGATACAAGGCTGGATGGCCAGAGATAAGGGCTAATTCGTAATATGCTACTGGAGGACGGCTAGCGAGCTTTGCTCCGCCTTGCAGATCGCCAGACACTTTAAGTAGACATAAATCGTGCGTTTCAGACTTCTTATACTCAGTAACCGTAAAAGTACCGGCAACGCCTGCGACTTTTCCGCCCTCTTCAACCACACCACAAACGTGGGAGTTAGTAAGGACTAGCGAAGAACTTGGACTGGACTTCAGGATGATACCTGTTCCACCATGATTTCCTGCCATGTTTGTAACTTTTACACTATTTGCTGTAGCATCGTGCGATACGTCTGACTGCGCGTTTTGTTTTGGCTGTACGGACGTACATGCGGACAACGCCAGCACTGCTACTAACAGTGTCTTTTTTACTAGGGAAATCATATAACTCCTTTAAGTTATTGTTATTTTTTCTCTTCTTCGCGTCTCAAATCGGCGTAGTGTTTTAGCACGTCGCCAATGGCCTTCTGTTTGGGCGTAATCTCAATCTGGTTGTCGCTATTGCGAGTAACCGTTGCGCCTTCACCTAAATTCAACCCAATGAGTGGACCTTTATCCTTGGGCGCTTCTGCTGTAGACTTCTGCAAAAGTTCGATAGTCTTCATATACCGATCAATCTCTTTCAAGTTGATCTGGTCTGAAAACTCTTCGTTGTTCGTTTCCAAATAACGAGTGATCTTGTGACCAATCTTCTTCTGCCACATTTGCGCTAACTGCAATAAGAAGTCTTGACTCTGTAGCTTGGCTTCCATCACACGACGTTTCATGTGGTCAGCCAATTCCACCATGTACTCTTTTCTTATATCACACCAATTCAATTTGTGCGAGAAATACATAACAATAACACGGTCAGTACGGGTAATTGTCGAAATCTGATCGTAAGTTTTACCAGAAAGGTAAAGCTCCATCATTTTTCCGATCTTAGTTTCATCAACGGCAGAGACTCCAGGCAAACCTGAGTCAATGTATTTTTGAACTTTTTTCATGGACTCATCAGAGATGTCGGTCATCTTGATGGTATCCACTACTATGTCTGGCAAATTGCTATTTTCGTCGCTCATTTCTTACTCTTGTAGGCGGACTTTCCGTCAATGTACACTTCTATCACGAGATCTTTCCAGAACAATGTTCGGAGAGCCCCTTCCAGAGCGGCAAAGCGAACGTCAAGTCTCTCATTGAAGGAGCCCTCTCTTAAAGAGAGGTAGTAGGTGATACTATTGCTCCTGATCGGAGCGTTGACAGTCAAATTGTTGTCTTTATCGACCAAAGCATCTGCTTGGTGAGACAGATCGTATTCAACTTTGGCTTCTCTTACGCCATCGAAGAAAAGGAAAGGATACATTTTCATGTTCTTTTCATGCATTTCTGAAATCTTGCCGGACACCAGAACCAGTTTGGCCATGTCCTTTACGATATTTGCGGCATTATCATCTGATGATTCCATTATCCCTCATATATTTCAGCAACTTAGGCCTGCGCTCTACATCGCATGAGTATAGGTTTGTCATAAAATCCTGGAAGTCTCTTCCAGGCTTGCGCTCTGTCTTGTTGGCCCTATCTGTGATCTTCGTAGACAGACTAACGGTGCCCTTGAGCACTTTCTTTTGGTCGCCTACCCATTGAGATGAGCCAATCAATTCGATATTGACCTTGCACCCGCTAGGAATCGCAGGAAGGTCCTTCCCTTCTTCCCAGACTAGGCTAACGATCTTTGTTACTACGCCAGCGGTGCGAATCAGCGTTTCATTGACGATAGCACCAGTAATATCGTCGTGTTCATACAGCCAGATACCCTTGTCTTCGTTTGCGTCAGACAGGCTATCCCATTTAGGAGTGCCAGGATGGATTATAGTTTTTCCATCGGCAACACATTTTTGATGGGCATGAATATGTCCTGAGATGATGAGATCGAAGGGGATTGGACTTGGGTCAATTCCTTCTGGGTCGTAGGTGCCGGACTCGAACTTAGATGTGCTAAAGGACTGATGACAGATGAGAACCTTGGA
>Ga0302319_10005303_pt1 | contig 25964 bp, 19 predicted proteins | sample Bog_T0_2_FD_203319 | JGI IMG/M metagenome (GOLD analysis project Ga0302319, IMG submission 203319) | Peat permafrost microbial communities from Stordalen Mire near Abisko, Sweden - Bog_T0_2 | ecosystem: Environmental > Terrestrial > Soil > Wetlands > Peat | place: Sweden: Abisko, Stordalen Mire...
GGCAACTCTTGGCCAACGGGGGTGCCGGAGGCGCTGCCGCCACCAATGATCTGACCACCGGCGCGGGCGGCGGAGGCAGCGGTGGGGCCATTCACCTACAAGCTCCATCCGTCACCGAAGGGATCATAATCTCCGCAATGGGCGCGGCTCTCACCGCATCCCCAGGCTCGCCCGGGCGCATTCGGATCGATACCAACAATCTGGCAAGTCCATCCATCGGCTTGACGCTCCTGCCCGTTCCCCTCGTTGGTCCATTTCTCCCCGGCCCTTATGGCGGCGTTCCCCTCCCCGTCTCGCCCACCGTCACCGTCGCCTCCATTGCCGGAATCAACGTACCCGTCCAGCCCGGCAACGCCTACACCCTACCCGATGTGATCATTAATCCAGCCGCCCCCGCAAACGTTCCGATCATCATAAAAACCACCAACGTACCAGACGGCACAACCGCTACCTTCTACATCGCCACCGACACCAACTTCAGCCCAGCAGCCCCTGACATCGTAACCACGGCCACCATCAAAACCAACACCGCGACCCTAAACGTCACGCTCCCGCAAGGCGTCAATCGCCTCTTCGTCCGAGCCGTCTTCTAAGGCATACGCCATTGAAGGAGAATTCGTTAAATCGTTTTCTGGATTCGCGCAACAAGCTCTTAACGATCAATACCGCATCTGCTTCCAGTGGAAGAGTGGCAACGCGACCGGCGTCGAGATCGCCGATTACCATTGAGAGGAGCACATGAAAAAACATAATCGGGTGGCCCCCGAGCATCCCGGCATATTGCTCAAAGAAGAGATGGACGCGCGCGGCGTGGGTATTCAAGGATCGCCAGGGAAGTGCGTCTCCCCGAGGCGAGCTGATCCAACCCTCCGAAAACCCCTCAAAAATCCATCGAAAACCCTCTGAAAACCCCTCAGAAACTCTCCAACAACCGTCCAGCAATCTCGATCCCCATCTACGCCCCTTCTTCTCCCTGTGGCGCAGACACTTTGTCTTCCGCGCCGAGACTCGTCTCGGCGCTTTTTCCAGTCACAAGTTTCGAAAATTTTCCTAAAATACCTGCATCCCACACATTCCCATACACTTAAACCCTCTTTGCCCTCTCCACAAACCTGCGTTTTTATCTCGTCTCCTCCCTCCCTCATGCGAAAGTAAAACCGCAAAGGAAACATATGTCCTGTAATCCCATCTCCGAAGCCCAGCTCGCTGCTAATCGAGCCAACGCTGAAAAAAGCACCGGTCCCGTCACGGACGAACGTAAAGCGAAATCCTCTATGAACGCCGTCAAAACCGGCCTCACCGGCCGCACTGTCCTCTTACCCTCCGACGACGCCCTCATCTACCAACAACGCCTCGACCGCCATTTCTCCGAACTCTCTCCTGCCACCGACCGCGAACGCGCTCTCGTCCAAATCGTCGCCGATGCCGAATGGCGTCTCCTCCGCATTCACCCGCTCGAAGCCAGTAATCTGGGCGCTCGGCCGTCTCGAATTCTCGAACGATTTCGCCGACGAATCTCTCCTCCAAGGCAAAATCTATTTAACCTAAGAAGGACTTCACCAACCTCGCTCTGCGAGAGCGCCGCCTCACTAATCACCGCAAAACCCACCTCGCCGAACTCCAGCAGCTCCAACACGACCGCCTCGAAAAAGAGAAACTCGAAGCTTCCACCGAACATCGCAACCGCGAATACCGCCGCGCCTGCGAAATGGAGTCCAATGCCCGCAGCCCCAACTGGCTCGCCCACCATCGCGCCGCCCAAAAGGAGGGTCAAACTCGCCAAAAACTCACCGCCGCCGACTCCCAAAACCCGTTCGCATATCCGTCGTGCGCCCGTTTGCGAGACAATGACGTTTATGGCATACCTCCGGTCTTTTTCTGCAACCTTAATATGGACGGCAATGTGGGCGGCTCTTTCCTGTGTACTCACCGCCCAAACCGCCCCCGAGTCCACCGCCGCTCCCGAAATCACCATTCGCGGCGACATCGCGGAAACAGTCATCTTAAAGGCCGCCGATCTCGCCCAAATGCCTCACGAAACGGTCGCCGTCCCCGATCAGGACGGCACGCAAATCAGTTATGAAGGCGTCCCGTTGCGCGAGATTCTCAAAAAAGCCGGCATTCCCGTCGGCAAAGACCTGCGCGGCAAAGCGATGTCCAGTTACATTCTCGCCAAAGCGCACGACGGCTACCAGGTGCTCTTTTCCCTCGGCGAGTTGGGCACGGATTTCGGCAATGAAGATATCGTCGTCGCCGATAAACGCGATGGCAAAGCGCTGTTCGGATACCAGGGACCGTTGCGCCTCGTTTGCCCAAAAGACAAAGCTGGCGCGCGCTCCGTGCGCATGCTGGAATCGATAGAATTCGTGCGCCTGCAAAAATAGTTGTCATGTTCCGGGCGATTTTGTTTGCGGGTATCGCGTTGGCCGCCGGATTAAGCGCGCAGACGTACAACTGGAATCTGCCCAAAGGGTTTCCCAAGCCGCGCGTGCCGCCGGATAATCCCATGTCCGCCGAAAAAGTTGAGTTGGGCCGCTACCTCTTCTACGACACGCGCCTGTCCATAAACGGCAAATCGTCCTGCGCCACTTGCCATAAACAGGAGCTCGCTTTTACCGATGGCTTGCCGGTCGCCATCGGCGCAACCGGCGAAAAGCACCCGCGCGCTGCCATGAGTCTGCTCAACGTCGCATATAGCGTCGCGCTCACTTGGAGCAATCCCAATATGACGGAACTGGAGCAACAAGCGCTGGTGCCGATGTTCGGCGAACATCCACTAGAATTAGGTTTGCGCGCGGGCCTCCCAATCAGGCTGCATGCCGATCCCAAATATGCGCTCTTGTTCAACCGCGCGTTCCCCGCTGAACCCGCCCCCTTCAGCATCGCCAACGTGACAAAGGCCATCGCCAGTTTTGAGCGAAGCATCATTTCAGCGCGTTCGCCGTATGACCGTTATCACTACGGCGGCGACGATACCGCCGTATCCGATGCCGCCAAGCGCGGCGAGATTCTCTTCTTCTCTCAGCCCCTTTCCTGTTTCCGCTGCCACGGTGGTTTTAATTTCAGCGGCGATACCCATGACGTGGAGTTCCACAACACCGGCCTCTACAATGTTGGCGGAAGCTATCCGCAGCCCAATGTCGGCATCTTCGAATTCACCAAAGATCCAAACGATATGGGCAAGTTCAAGGCGCCCACCTTGCGCAACATCGCAATCACCGCGCCTTACATGCACGATGGCAGCATAGCCACCCTCGATGGCGTCCTCGATCACTACGCAGCCGGCGGCCGAAGCATTCTCGCGGGACCTTACTCGGGCACCGGTCACGACAATCCGCACAAAGATCCGCTCATCGGCGGCTTCAGCCTCTCTGCCCAAGGCCGCGCCGATTTGCTTGAATTCCTGAAAACACTCACCGACAATGCCTTGCTGCATGATCCGCGCTTTGCCAATCCTTGGTAACCTGCTATACTGCGTTTAGTCCCTCTGTTCGCATTTGTCCTTGGCTAAAGGTGGTTTCGCAACCATCCCTCAGTTTTCCTACGGTTTTCACGTTAAAATTCCGTTCAATAAGGACCATGCTGCCAGTTTTCGGCTGTTTCCTTACTATGAACAATTTTTCTGAACTTGAACTTACTCCTCTTTTGCATCGCAACTTGGCTCGTAACAGCTATGTGCAGCCGACTCCGGTGCAGGCGCAATCCATTCCGCCGGCTTTATTAGGCTCGGATGTGGTTGCCACCGCCCAAACCGGAACCGGGAAAACGCTCGCGTTTTTGCTCCCGATTCTTTTGAAACTGACGACGGAAAGCGCGCCCAATGGCAAGCACGGCTCGCCCATCCGCGCGCTGATTCTTGCGCCGACCCGCGAACTGGCAATGCAGATCGCCGATAGCTGCTCCAAAATGACTGCGGGTGCCGATGTGCGTACCGCCGTTGTTGTCGGCGGCATGAGCGAACAAACGCAATTGAATTCGCTCAGGCGCGGCGTCCAAATCGTCATCGCCACTCCCGGCCGTCTGGAAGATTTTATCGGCCGTCGCCTGATCGATCTGAGCAAAGTATCGTTCGCCGTGTTGGACGAAGCGGACCGCATGCTCGACATGGGTTTCGCACCCGCCATTGAAAAGATTTTGGCGATCCTGCCGAAATCGCGCCAAAGTTTATTCTTTTCCGCGACCATGGATAAAACCGTGGAGCGCCTGATCCAGCGCCATTCCAGCAATCCGGTTCGCGTCGCTGTGCAGAAGGCGATGTCAAAGACTCCCGACCAGGTGGATCTGCAGGTTTACGAAGTAGAAAGCGACCGCAAGCTCGAACTGCTGCGCCATATGTTAACGCAGGAAGACGGCTCGTTCCTGGTTTTCGCGCGTACCAAACATGGCACCGACAAATTAACCAAGCGCCTCTCCGCTACCGGCGTGAAAGCCGTCGCCATGCATGGCGACCGCACGCAGAACCAGCGCAATCAGGCATTGGCCGGTTTCCGCGACGGCCGTTACCGGGTGCTGGTTGCAACCGATGTTGCCGCTCGCGGCATTCACGTCGATAGCGTCGCGCACGTTATCAATTTCGATTTGCCGCAAGCTCCCGACGATTTTATTCACCGCGTCGGCCGTACTGGCCGCGCCGGCCAGAAAGGCTCCGCTTCTACATTCAGCACCAAGTCGGAGCGCGGTGAAATCAAGCGCATCGAACGCGAATGCAAAGTGGTTTTGCAACGGCGTGAAGTTTCACCCGCCATTCTGTCTCAATTAGCCGAGTCGAGCCCGGCTGTGGCGGCCGCTTCACACAGAGAACCTGCCGGCGCTCCGCACAAACAGCGGCCTTCCGGTAGGAGCAAGCCAAGCTCGTTTAAACCCAAGACTGCGGTTCATGACCGCGGGCGCGCCCGAAATCGCGCCCGCTAGTCCGTCGGTAGTTAGGTTCCTTGTCCCACGTCGGGGTGGGTCACTTCGGGGCTGGTGGGCGTGTGAATATTGTCGTTCACTTCGCCGATGCCATCTGCGGAACTGGGCGCGCTAGCGCCAGCAAGCGGTTCGGGAACGGTGGGGCTGTCGCCAAAGGCGGTAGCGGTTCTGTTGCGATTCATGCTCATGGTAGTTTCTCCTTTTTCTCGGCCTTTGCCTTAGTCAACTCTATAAAGCGAGTATCAGTGGTTAAGTCCGCCAAATCCGGCCAACGTTTCAAGTCCGCCAGCATTTCCGGCGGCGCATCGTGTAAAACGGCTAGCGCATCGGCGCGCATTCCTAAAGCTTCGTAGGTGGCGACTGCTAACCATCTTACATTTAAATTCGAAGGGTCCAACTGGAAAGCCTGCTGCGTTTCCGACTGCGCCCGGTCGCGCTGGCCCAATTGCGCGCAAAAGTACCCCAGAAGAGATCGCGCGCCGGCGTCTCTGGGATTTTCCACCAACTGACGCTCCACCAGCGCCAGACCCCGCTGCGCCGTTTTCTTGCTCTCCGCTAAGCGGCCCAGGTGACGCTCGGCAATCGCCAGTTGCGCCAGGAATGCGGCGTCGCCCGCATCATCCCGCAACGCGTCCAGCAAATATCTGATTGCTTCGGCATCTTTCTGCTCATACATCAGAATGGTGGCCAACTGATAGCTCCCTAGCGCTCCCAGGTTCGCCATGTCCAGATTTCGCCGCGCTTCCTCAAATTGCCCGGTGTCGGTGTAGGCCGCCACCAGGTCGTTCCGCGCTCGCGAGGCGGACGGCAACAATTGCACCGTCTGCAAAAGATGAGCCACCGCTTGTTTGTAGCGGCCTGAATCCAGATAGAATTTGCCCAGGCTCCATTGATTCCGGTAGTAATCCGGTTCAATTTCCACGGCTTTGCCTAATGCCAGCGACGCCTTGTCCACTTGGTTCTTGTCGCGGTAGATCAGCCCCAGCCGGCGATAATTCTCCGCGTTGCCCGGTTCCAGCTCAACCGCGCGCAACAGTTCGGCTTCGGCATCTTCGTAGCGTCCTGTTAACGTCAATTGCCGCGCCGCCGCCCGGTGGCCCGAAGCCGTATCCAAATAACGCAACTCGCATTCCCGCTCGGCATCGCGCGCACGCTCCAGCCAGACGTTATCGTTCGTCCGGAAATATTTCAGCCATTCCGCTTCGGCCAAAGCGGCGAACACCAGCGGGGAATCTTGATCCGCCGCGACGGCACTTTCCAGATCGCGTAACACCGCATCGATGTCCGAATCCTGCCGGATGGCGTTCGTCCCGGCCTTATAAGCGCCCTGCGCTTTTTCGTTCATCGCCTGGCTATCTGCCAACGGCGTCAAATGCAGCCCGGCACTGACGACCCCGGCCAGGGCGCGCGGTGCGTACTTCCATTCCGCTGGCGAATAGCGCGCATCCCAAGTCTTAAGAGTGGCTTGCGAACTCGGATCGCTCAGAACGGCGTGCACTGCGGTCTGGCCGCTCGTTTTGTCTAGGCTCACCGTTAATACGCGCGACGCTTTCGCAGCGTTTCCGGCAGGCAAAAGTTCAAACGCGATTTTCTTTGTCCCTTCTAAACGCCCGATTTCTTTATCAGCCTGCTTCACCAAATTGCCGGCCAGATCGCCCGCCGGCACAACCGCCAACTTCACCGTTTCCGTGGGCGCGGTGGCGCTCCGGTAGGTAATGACGCCGGTTAACGCGACAGCCGTCAAGGCCGCCACAGCCAGCAACGTGTTGCGCCGCGCGTGCCCGGGCGTGAGCGCCAGCGCCAATTCATCCGCGCTCTTATAGCGTTTTTGCGGATCGGGATCAAGACAGCGGCCCAAAATCCCATCCCAGTGCGGACTCACCGGCGGCGGCTTATGGCTCACCGCTTCCAGCCAAGGCGTGGCTTTTAGGCTCCCGCTTACGGCTTTCGAAGTTTCGTTCTGGCTGGGTATTTCTCCCGTCGCCATCTCGAAAAACACCACTCCCAACGCATAAATATCCGACGCCACCGAAGGCTGCTCGCCCAGCCACAATTCCGGCGCCATATAGCCGGGCGTTCCCCAAATCCCGCGCGATTTCCCTCCTTCGCGACGCGCCAAACCGAAATCGGTGACAACCGCGCGCAAGCTGCCGTCAATCGACTTCGTCAGAATCACGTTATTGCTTTTAATATCGCCGTGGATCACGCCATTGCGATGCGCCTCCGCCACGCCTGCCGCCAATTGCCGCGCGATCACAAACGATTCCGGCCTGGGAATCAAGCCCCGTTTCAACCGCGTGGAGAGCATCTCGCCCTCCAAAAATTCCATGGTGATGAAATCCACCAGCCGCTGGCCGATCGTGGCCGTGTGTATTTCGTACAGCTTGCAAACGTTTGGATGGCTTACTTCCGTGGCGTGCCGCACTTCCGGCGGCAACTCGTTGCCAAAACCGGCCTTGGCGCACTTCAGCGCAATGCGCCGCCCGAGCTTTTCATCTTGCGCCTCATACACCACGCCCATGCCGCCTTGCGCCACTTCACGCACAATACGAAAGCGGTTTTGCAGCAGATCGCCCGCCTGCAGCGCGGGCTCGCCTTCCTCGCGTTTGATCACCGGTTCCAGCAGGAAGCCTTGCATGCGTTGTTCCCATTCCACGTAATCCATCGCCTGCGCAAAGTCTTCCGGATGGCTTTCACACTGCTGTTTTAGAAACGGTTCGCGTTCCTCTTCGGGGAGGCAGAGCGCTTCTTCCACCAGTTTCATGATGCGCTGGTTATCGAGCGTCTCTCCTAAGCCTGGCCTAGTGGTTGTTTGGGGCACTGGCAGGCTCCATCTTTTGGAAAAGCCATTGACGTGCATCCCGCCACGCGCGCTGCAAGGTGCGTAAAGGCATGCCGAGCACTGCCGCCGCCTCGTCGTCCGTGAGCCCGAGGAAGTATTTCACTTCTACCACCCGGCACCATTCCGGTTTTACCGCTTGCATTTCGTTCAATAGCCTGTCGACCGTCACCGCTAAATCCAGTTTGCCAGACTCGGAAGGCAAGACGTTCTGCATTGTTTCCATCGACACGCGGTCCGGATGCGGCCGCCGCGCGCGGTCAATTAAGTGATGCCGCATGGCGCGCGCCGCCAGCGCAAAGAAATGGCCGCGGTTCTGCCAGTCGCGATCTTTAGCCGAAACCATGCCTAGATAAACTTGATCCACCAACTCGGTGGCTTGAATCGATTGCCCCGGCTTTTCGCCCAGCATCAGGTGCTGCGCTAACCGCCGCAGCTTCGGCATCACCAGGGTAAACAACTCGTTTTCCGCCTCGTGGCTGCCATCCCGCCATTCGTGCAAGAGTTGAGTGATTTCTTTCAAGTGTTTTCCGAGAATAACGGAATTTCAGTATAACAGGAATTTGCGGACCGTTAGTTAGGACTAAGCGGTACCAGACAGAGCGCTATTTCTCCAGTGTTAGCAATGGTTTAGCGCAGCATTCATAAGCCAGTACCCTAATTAAAGGTCACTTGCGGTTAGGTCTCCATTGCGTGATATTCTGAACAAGCAACATGATGTCCGCAGTGCCGATTTTTCGTAAACTCTTCCCTCCCAGACTCAAAAGAATCCCCTGGAAGTTCGTCCGGTTACCCCTCTTGGCCGGGCTTTTTTTATCGGCGGTCATGCTGCCTCTTGGCTTATTTGGCCAGGCCGTGACCGCAACCGTAACGGTGGGGTCCACTCCTAAAGTTGTGGCCGTAAATCCCATAACGAATAAGACCTACGTGGTCAATACCAATGGCAACAGCGTCACCGTGATTGATGGGGCCACAAACAACACCACAACGGTGCCAGTAGGTGCGTCTCCGGCTGCGGTGGCCGTGAACCCCGTGACAAACAAGATCTATGTGGCAAATGGCGGCGACGGCGTGAACCCCAGCACCGTCACGGTGATCGATGGCGTCACCAACAACACTACTTCCGTTAACGCGGACATATCTCCGGTATCGGTTGCCGTTAATCCCGTCACCAACAAAATCTATGTTGCCAACGAAAACAGCTCCGATTTGACAGTGATCGACGGTGCGACGAACAATGTGACTCCGGTGACCGTCGGAACCAACTCGGTCTGGGTCGCGGTAAATCCGGTCACGAACCAGATCTATGTGGCGAACAGCAGCACGACGCAAGCGATCGTCATCTACGGCGGCACTAACAGCACCACGACGATTAGCGGCGTGGGAAGCTCGGTGGCAATAGCGGTCAATCCCGCAACCAATAAGATTTACATTGCAAATAATGGGGGACCTGGCAGTGTTTCGGTTGTCGATGGCGCGACACAGATGGTAACGGCTACGGTGCCAACCGATCAGTACCCCTCCTCCATAGCGGTAAATCCAGTGACAAATACGGTGTATGTCGCTAACTCGCTCAGCAGCGACGTCACGGTCATTGATGGCAGCACGAATACCGCCTCAACCGTTTCCGTCGGCTCAAATCCTAACTCGCTGGCAGTAGACCCGGTGAGCAACAAGATTTTTGTTGCCAATCAAGGGAGCAACAACGTCAGCGAGATTGACGGCGCGACCAGCACCGTGACCGCGACCCTAGGAGTCGGCTCTCTCCCTAATTGGGTCTCCATCAACCCGGTCACGAATAAGATCTATGTGACAAATCAAAGCGACGGCACCGTCTCCGTAATTGACGGCGCAGCGAATAATACGGCGACCGTCGCGACCGGCACCGCTCCCGTTTCGGTGGCGTTGAATCCGGTCACAAATAAGATCTACGTGGCGAACTCGACAAACTCGAGTGTCACGGTCATCGACGGCATCACCAATACGCCGACACCCGTAACCGTGGGCAACGACCCTAAAGCTGTCGCTGTCAATCCCATTACCAACCAGATCTACGTAGCCAACGGCAGCGACGGCACGGTGACAGTGATCGACGCTACCAATAGCAACAACACAGCTACCGTTACCGTCGGAACAACCCCCACGTCGCTGGCGGTCAATCCCGTGACGAACGAGATTTACGTGGCTAACTATGACAGCGGCAACGTTACGGCAATCGACGGCGCGGGTAACACTACGGCCACCATCGCCGCCGGCGTTAATCCCGTTTCAGTGGCGGTGAATCCGGTGACGAACAAGATCTACGTGGCCAATAAAGGCAGCAATAGCGTCACGGCAATTGATGCGGCCAACAACAATCCAACTCCCATCACGGCTGGGACGACACCTGTGGCTGTGGCCGTGAATCCGGTCACCAATAAAATCTACGTCGCCAATCAAGGCAACGCCAGCGTAACAGTGATCGACGGAGTAAGTAACGGCACGTCTTCCATCACAGTCGGTTCCAGCCCCAACTCGCTGGCGGTGAATCCGGTGACCAACGAAATTTACGTCGTTAACGGCAGCGACGGTACCGTTTCGGTCATCAATGGAACCACTGCCACTGTGACGGCGACTGTCACGGTCGGCACAAGCCCTTCCTCGGTGGCCGTGAACCAGACTTCGAACAAGATTTACGTCACAAACTCCAGCGACGGTACGGTAAGCATTATTGACGGCGCTACTAACACCGCCTTTACTCCGGCCCTAAACGCAGGGACCAACCCTCGCTCTATTGCCGTCAATCCGGTAACGAACCAGATCTATGCCACCAACCAAGGCAGCAATAACGTTACCGTGATCACGGAACAACAAGTGCAGTCTATTCCCCTCACCACCAGCATTAGCGCGCTCACCAACAACCAAACAACTAATCAGACTCCGAACTTCACCTTCACCGCCACCAGCAGTTTCACTCCAACGGCGACCTTACCCGACGGCGTTTATTTTCAGGTCGACGGTTGGCTCAATGCCTGGAATACGAGCAGCGGCAGCAATCCTACTTTTACCGCCACCCTCGCCTCACTGCCATATGGCTTCCATATTTTGTACGCCTACGCGGGCGATGGTCAAGAAGGGACATCTAACCAGAGTTCGCCGCTTACGGGCGCTATCCAGGCTTATGGATTTCTGGTGATGCCGGTCACTGTGCAAGTCACAGTCGGCACGAGCGCGGCTGGTTTATCTTTTACCGTGGACGGCACTTCATACAACTCCTCGCAAACATTCACTTGGGTTGTCGGTTCGTCGCATACTCTTTCCACTACGTCGCCGCAAACTCCAGTCAGCACGGAATATGCGTTCTCAGCCTGGAGCGATAGCACGACAACTTTGTCCGACACGATCACCGTTCCGGGCTCGGCTACTTCTTACACGGCGAACTTTACCGCACTCACGTCTCAAACGATTACCTTCGCCAATCCCGGCACGCAGACCGTGGGTACGCCGCTCGCTCTCAGCGCATCGGCCAGTTCCGGTTTGACGGTCAGTTTCGCCGCCAGCGGCGCGTGTTCGGTCTCCGGCACCACTGCTTCATTCGGCGGGGCAGGGATGTGCTCCATCACCGCCTCGCAAGCGGGCAACTCGACTTACGCACCTGCGTCATCCGTCACGCAGACGTTCACCGTGAACCTGCAGCCACAGACAATTACCTTCGCCAACCCGGGCGCTCAGCTTGCTGGAACTTCGCTCAATCTCTCGGCCAGCGCCAGCTCCGGTTTGACAATCAGTTTCGTCGCCAGCGGCGCATGTTCGGTTACGGGCAGCACCGCATCATTCAGCGGGGCAGGGACATGTTCCATTACAGCCTCGCAAGCGGGCAACTCGACCTACGCCGCCGCGCCGTCCGTCACGCAGACGTTCACTGTGAACGCGCAGACACAAACGATTACCTTCGCTAACCCGGGTGCCCAGCTAGCGGGAACGTCCCTCACTCTCGGCGCAACGGCCAGTTCCGGTTTGACAGTCAGCTTTAGCGCCAACGGTGCCTGTTTGGTGTCCGGCGCCACTGCATCATTCAGCGGCTCAGGATCGTGCTCTATCACTGCATCGCAAGCCGGTAACTCGACTTACGCCGCCGCGACGCCCATTACCCAAACACTCGCGGTCAGCCTGCAAACGCAGACCATCACCTTTGCCTACCCCGGCACGCAAACATTTGGAACATCACTCACTCTCTCTGCCACCGCCAGTTCTGGCCTGCCTATCAGCTACTCCGCCAGCGGCGGCTGCGCGGTTTCAAACAGCGCGGCCACATTCACCTCGTTAGCGCTCTGCACCATCACTGCTTCGCAAGCCGGCAACTCGACTTACGCCCCTGCGACTGCGATGACGCAAACGTTCCCGGTCTATCTCGGCCCCCAGCCTGTGAATCCGAAACCCGTGTGGGGTTCCTGGTACACCGCCGAAAAGGCGCAACAGCCGAAGATACTCGTTGCTCCCGCACCGCAATCGACAGAAACGCACACGGTCGCCGCACCCTCACCCGTTATCGCGACGCCGCATCTCCCCCTCCTCATCGTTCCTGATTCGGCAGCGCCCGCACCAGTTGAGAAACCGGCGTCAACCTCGCCCTGGTTCGTGCGCACTTCAAGATCTCCCGCTGTCGCCGCTATTCCCCATTCGACACCGGCGCGCCAGGCCATCGCCGCTCCTCATTCTGGCGCGAAAACGCTAGCTCCCGCGCCCAAGCCGGCGGCGCGCCTCGCGGCCTCCCGGAAGCCCACGGTCCTCAAAAGCAAGACCGCCTCCCGGATCAAAAGCAAGAGGACTCCAACCAAGCCCGCGCCTAATGGCGACCGCTAAAGGTCACTCTGCGCCATATCGCTCGCTCCACGTCCCAAGCCGCCGCCCTAACCGCTTGATTCCTATAGCGGCTTAGAACGGCCATCCCAGTGCTCGACAGAGGCCCAGATTCTATGTGCATTCTTCGGAAAAAAGTTCTTCTACTCGTAGCTGCAGTGTTTTGCCTTCTGCCCAACGCTTATGCCTTGCCATCGTATGCACGGCAAACCGGACAGAAGTGCGCCGCCTGCCATATTGGCGGCAATTGGCCGCAGCTTACTCCGTGGGGAAGATTTTTTAAGCTCGCAGGTTACACGCCCGGCAAATCGATGGCGGACAAAGAAGGTTTCCACTACGTGCCGCTGGGAGTGTTGGGCCAAGTCGGCCTCGTCTGGGCTGCTCAGCCGAACGATTCGCAGGGCAACCCCGTGGTCACGCAGAACGGCTTGCCGGAAGCCTATGGCTTTACCGCCGAGTTGGGCACCAAAATCACGGATTGGGCGGGCGTGTTCGCAGAGTACGGCGTCAGCAACACCTTTCCCGGCTGGAAAGGCGCGACCGGTCCCATCGATATTCGCGCCACCCATTTCTTCCATCCCGGCGATAGCGAACTGCTCGTGGGAATCGATAGCAATAACGATCCGAGCGTGCAGGATGTCTGGAATACCACGCCCGCCTGGAGTTTCCCGTTCTACGGCGCGCCGCAAGCGCCCGGCGCTCCCGGCGGCACCATGCTTTCCAGTCTCGGTCAGCAGACCGGCAGCATCGGCGTCTATGCTTTGCTCAATCGCGAGTTCTATGTCGAACTGTCGATGTATCGCGTCGGCAATGACTTCTTCCGTTTCATGAACGGCGGCACTTCCTATGCCACCGGCGCTCAGTATTTAAAAGGCTTCAATCCCTATTGGCGTGCCTATTGGACCAAGGAATACGGGCCCAACGTTTGGATGGTAGGCACTTTCGGCATGCACTCCAGCATTTATCCCGACAGCGGTTCCCCCAGTGGTCCCACCGACGTTTTTGCCGACACCGGTTTCGATACCCAATACCAACATCTCGATGACACTCGCAAATTCACCTTGCGCGCTTCCTACACCTACGAAAAGCAATCGTGGAACGCCAGCTATCCGCTCGGCAACGTCTCCAACCCTATCGACAATTTCAAGACGCTCAACGTGAATGCCGCCTATACCATCGGCGATGGCTGGACCTTCACCGGCGGCTACATCTTCGGCAACGGCAGCGCCGACTCGGCTTTATATCCCGTCTCCGATCCTAATGGAAACTTACTCTCGGCCAAACCGAACACCACCGGCTATACCCTCGAGATAGACCGCACCTTGACACAGAACGTCTTGGCCACCATCCAATACGCCGGTTTCACAAAATTCAACGGTCTCACCAGCAACATTGACGGCATCGGCCGCAAACCTGGCGACAACAACACGCTGTGGATGACCCTCTTCTTCGCGTTTTGATCGATACGGGAAAGCAAATCTCATATGAGCAAATCATTCGCTAACTCAACCGCTGTGGCCCTGCTCTGCATCCTCGCGTCCAGCGCCACTGCCCAGAAACGCTGGGATGCGCCCAAGATTGTCACCACCTATTGCTCCGGCTGCCATGGCGTCGACGGCAACACCCGCTTGCCTTATTTCCCAAAGCTGGCCGGCTTAAACGCCGTTTACGCCGAGAAGAAAATGACCGCTTTCAACGAGCCTTCCTCGCCGCCCGTGGACGAATTATTTTGGTGGGCGCTTAAAGTTTCCGGGTCGAAGAAAGGCGCCAACGTTACCCGCCAGGAGCGCATGAATATGGAAGGCGTAGTGCACGCAGAAAACTCGGGCGAACTGAAGGAAGCCGCCGACTGGTATGCCAAGCAATCTCCTGCGTCCGGGCATTCCGGTAACAAAGCCCTCATCGCGCAAGGCAAAGTGTTATTTGAAAAGGGCATCCCCGAACAGAAAGTGCTGGCCTGCGCCACGTGCCATGGGCCGGATGCCGCCGGCAAAGGTATCGCGCCTCGTCTTGCCGGTCAGAACGCCGAATACACCGAAGACCAACTCGACAAATTCAGCCGCGGCGACCGCCGCCATGCCCCGGAAATGACCATGGTCACCCGCGACCTGGACGCCGGCCAAGCCCGCGCCGCCGCCGCCTACCTCCAATCCCGCTAGCTTGTGAGGCGGGCATTCTTGCCAGCCAGCCGCCTTTCCAGGCGGCTCCCGCCGTTTCGCACTTATTAGGCGCACCCTATTCACCGCCATTTCTCTCGGCCAATTGTCGCCTCTCCACTCGCTCACCTACACTGAAAAATACCCGGAGAGCATTGTTGACAAAAAACCGTCTTTTCTTATTCCTCTTTAGCATCCTTTTGATCTTTCTTTTTCAACCGGCTCTTATTTCGAACAGAGCCAGCAAGTTGCATGCAACCTCCGCGACGACATCCTATTCCGCCCTACAACCCTACGCGTTCATCAAGGTAGATTCCACTCCCCACGCTCCCTGGGTTCACACTGATTTTCATAACGGCATACTAAAACCGGAATCTCTTTCCAATGCGCCCTTCACTTACTCCTCGCTCCCTGCCGTATATCGCTTCAGCGCTCAGAACTGGGAGGCTCCGCGCATTGCCGGTCCTGACGACGCGCCCATCTCGGAAGCGTCCGGCGCTCTCGCCTTTACACCACTGTCAGACGCGCCGGTACCATTTAGCGGCGTCACCTCCACCTCCGTCACTGCCACTACCGTCCCAGAACCTTCTACCTCCGCCTTCTTGGCCGCGCTGTGCGCCTTTCTCGCCATCTTAGGCTATCAGCGGATTGCCAAGCCTGCGCCGAAGCTCGAATAGTACGACACCCGCCGCTACCGAAACATTGAGCGAAGAGACCTGCCCGGACATCGGTATCTTGACCAAAACATCACAATGCTTCTGTACACCCTGGTGTATCCCTTTTCCCTCGCCGCCCAAAACGATCACCGTTGGCTGAGCATATTGCACCCTGTCATACTGTTCGGTTCCCCGTTCGTCCAACCCATAGATCCAATAGCCCTGCTGTTTTAGCTTTTCCAAAGCTTGCGTCACATTGGTAACTCGCGCCACGGGAAGATATTCCAAAGCCCCGGCCGCCGCCCGCTCCACTGTTTCCGTCAACGGCGCTGCCCGTCTCTCCGGAACGATGACCGCATTCGCGCCGGCAGCGTGAGCCGTCCTGATTACTGCTCCCAAATTGTGCGGGTCTTCCACCCCGTCCAACAACACGAGTAGCTTGGCGTCCGCCGCTACCTCGCTCAACTCGACGAATCCATGTACTGCTCCAAAAGCCACTACTCCCTGGTGTGGAATGCCCTTGCTCACTCGGTCCAGCATTTCGCGCGCCTCGAACCGCACCGGCACCGAGCTATCTCGACAAAGATCGACAATCTCCTGTATCCTCGGACCGCCCGTTCCCTTTGCGATGAGAACCTTATCCAGCGGACGCCGCGCGCGCAACGCTTCGCGAACCGGGTGCACTCCCAATGTATGTCGCATGCCTACGAACTCAGTAAAACCTTTCCGGTTTCTGCACCTTCTGTTTGCATAGACATAACCGAGGAGGCAAACGCATAAGTTACCGCCGGGTTGGTCACGTCTCCATGGTCCTTGATTAATCCCCCTGAGCCATCCAAACAATTCACTACCCCAAGTTTGAACTGATAAGCTCCATCGGGCGCGCCCGCTGCTTGCAATTTGCCGAAAGTTGATTCAGCCGTCTTAATTGCGCCGTTGCGCCCAATTCCGCCATAAGGATCGTTACCGTCGCCAATGGCTTTCACATTGTCCAGCGCTATCCGCGATGCGAGCGCATAGGTCGTTCCCACAACCGAATCCTGAGCCGAGAACGTAGCCACCAGCGGTCCTTTAGTTACTTTCTTAGCTATCACATCGCGGAAGAACCCCGCTGTCCCTTGCCCATTGTCGGCGCTGAAGCCATAGTGTGAGAAGGCCGCTTCGAGGAGTGTTACCGTCGCCGGCTGGCACAGCGGATCTTGCGCCAGTGACTGGGCGCAAGCTGCCATCACTCGGCCTCCCAAGCTATGGCCCACCAGGTGGATCTGCACACTAGGGTTCCTGGCCGCCAGCCCGCGCACCGCTTGCGCAACTCCATTCGCTCCCACTACTCCTGAGCGATTTTTCATGATCCACCAGCTTGTGAGATTGATAAACTGCGCGGCGCCTGCCAGCGCGGAGTTCAGTCTTCCAACCAACGTCTCAGCGGAGCCCATGGTTGAGTCGTCAAGAGACAGCGCGCCCCCCGAATACGGATCTGCGTCCGGCGGCGCGCTCGGCAATACAATCGGTGCGCCCAACTTTGGCAGTATTGTGCTGCCGTCTTGATTCCTCAGTGCGTCCAGTCCCTCCGTCGGATCGGGTGTCGGATCTTTTGCCGCGCTGCTGACTAGTTCCGTAAATCGATTCTGCGCATTCCCATCCGTTTTCAAACTTGGCAATAACTGAATCGCCTCATCGACTTGCCGGCTGCAATCGGGCGTCAGAGCCTTCAACTCGTTCAGCTTCTCGCTTAGGAACGCCAAGAGTGGGCCATCGTCATCGAACGACTGTGTTGACCCTTGCAAAGCCGGGAAGCTCTCCGGCAAGGCTTTAGACGGCCAGTAAACTCCAGCTATCGCAAAATCGCACAAGCCCAGGAGCTTGCACTCGGGCCGCTCAAAATGGGCGCGAAAGTTGCTCAGAAAACTTGTATAGAGAGTGTTCGCGTCGTGTGCGTCGTTGCGAAATCCGTGCGCCAGAAATATTACTCCGGTGGCGCGCGAAGCTCGCGTCTTCAGGCCGTCCATTTCCACGTCGGACGCCAGCGTGCCGTGCTCATCGAACGTCATTGAAAAAAAATCGAATCCACTGATCTTTTGCATAAGTCGCGGCTAATACCCTCACACAGCCTGCAGCACTTTCATTAAGTCCACCATCCCGGCCCCTTGAAAATTGCGCTGCCGGTTCAAATCAATCGCATTTTCTAGAAAAATCGTCTTCACTTTCTCAGGCTCGCCGATAAATTCGCGCCGTACGGATAGAAAGGCGGCAATTGCTCCCGAAACATGCGGTGCAGCCATGCTGGTGCCGGTTTGCTCGCAGTAAAGCACCGGGGGCAGGGAACTGCCGGCTGTCGCCACGCTGTTGTACTTCTGTTTTTCCAATCCCGCCGCGCACGAAATGATGCGCTCGCCTGGAGCCAGAATGTCGGGCTTCATCCGCCCGTCCCCCGTTGGTCCGCGCGATGAAAAATAAGATACCCCATAAGTGTGCGGCATTTCGCGATGCGTCGATCCCACCGTAACGGCTAGGTCTGAATTGCCGGGGTCCGTTATATTCATCTCGCTATAACGCGCCTCGGGCGCTCCGGAAGCAGTCACCACCGATGAATAGCCGCCATTACCCGCTGAAACCACCACCGCCACGCCGCTGCGCACTAGCCGGTTCACCTCCACGCACAACGGGCTTTGGCCGCAGGCAAACCAGCGCGGATCGAATTCGTAGCCCAAGCTCATATTCACCCCGTGCACCAGGAGCCTCTTACCGTATAAATTCCACTGTTGAATCTGATCGATCGCCATCAACAGCCAACTCACCTTGCCTTGTCCGGGAATCTGTTTGACGTCGCCGCTGCCGGGGATATCTGCTATCACCTTAAGGCTGACCAACTTCGTTTTTGGCGCAATGCCGCAAATGGATTTCAGTTTCTCACTCCTTTGCGGAATCGCGTTATTCGTCAGCTCATCGCGCATCTCCGTGCCCACTACAAGCTCTCCTTCCGGATTCGCGGAAGTCCAACCGCCCGCGATAATCCCAGCCACATGCGTTCCATGGCCGAAGCGGTCAAGCAATGCCGTGGCATGCGACTTAGGCAGCTCGCCTTCCATCTGCGGTGGATTCTTCGCTTTTCCGTCAGGAGTGAAATCCAGATGCACCACCGGCTGCAGCACATCGGCCGAGAATTGGGGTTGAGTTTGCGCGAAATGCGGATGGTCGCCTTGGATACCCGAATCGAGTACCGCCCACACAATCCCCTCGCCGGTGGCCTGAAATGCGCGTTGCGCCGCATCGGCCTTCACTGTCGACACCGATTTCGTCAGCGTTGTGGCAATCTGTTGGTCCTCCCAAATGCGGTAGACCACGCTAGCCGCTGCTCCCTGCTCGCTGATTAACCGGCGCGCTTCTTTTGCCAGCGAAATAATCTGCTCCGCCGTCAGGCACGCGAACAGATACGGAGGAAGCTGAGAATATTTTACGTTCCAATCCTTGGCGCGTTCCACCACCCAGCGCATCGCTCCGGGAACGCCGCCCGGAAACAGTTCATTGAGCGAAATGATGACATCAAATGGTTGCGCCGGATTTTTATCCACATTAACAGCGTTATTGACCTTCGATAAAAGCGGCTCAGTCACGATCGAGCGCATCATGTCCAACCGCATGCTCTCCCGTTGTTGGCTTGCCGCCGCTGCGGGCGTCGCCGCTGGCTGGGGCTTGTTTTCAGGGTTCATGTTTGTTTTCTCTTTCGCTGCTCGAGTTTTGCGAGTTTTTTTAGCCTTCATGGCCGGCCGAATCCAGCATATAAAAAAGAGCATCGCCGGCTGCGGCTAAGCGGTTTTCACTAAGCGCCTCGAAATGCGATGCTACACTCTGAAAATTCAGTGTCGTAAAAATATCAGTTTTAACGTCGAAACACATGCTGTTTAGCTGAAAACCAACTTCGTTATGGAATAAGACGAATAAAAAGGAAAGACCATGCTTCAAAAAATAAATTCATTTTTGCTAATAACCATCGCCGCAATAACCCCGGCGGTGAGCCAAGCCCAATCGCTTCCCGCTTCCACCCGTCACCTGCGCTCCGTGACCCTAAGCGGCGAGGCTAAGCCCATCGCAACGCTCCCCGCCGATCAGCTGATGAGCCTTGATGTTGTTCTCAACCTGCGCAACCCCGCCGGCCTTCAATCGTTTCTGCAGACACTTTACAATCCGGCCAGCCCCGCTTATCGGAAGTATCTCACCGTATCCCAGTTCACCGAACTTTTTGGGCCCACTCAACAAGACTACGACGCCGTTGTCGCTCTCGCCAAAGCAAACGGCTTGACCGTCACCGGCGGCTCGCGCGATGGCATGGACGTGCAGGTCAAAGGCACTGTCTCCGCCATCGAGAACATGTTCCACTTCACCTTGCGCACCTATCAGCACCCGACTGAGAACCGCACGTTCTACGCGCCCGATCGCGAACCCAGCGCCGATCTCCCGTTCCCGCTTTGGCACATCTCAGGCCTCGATAACTATTCGATCCCCCATCCCATGTTCGTCAAGCGCAGCGACTATGCCAAAGCCCACGGTATTGCCGCGGAATCTCTCGTCTCACACGCTACCACCGGCTCAGGCCCATCGGCTTCCTTTTTGGGCAGCGATATGCGCGCGGCCTACTACGGTGCAACCTCACTCACCGGCGCCGGCCAAAACCTCGGGCTCTTCGAATATGAAGGAACCGACTTGGCCGACCTCACCACTTACTACAAAAACGTCGGCCAAACCAACAACGTCCCGATTACACTCCTTTCCACCGATGGCACCAGCACCTCCTGCGTCGATTCGCGATCCGGCGGCGATTGCGACGACACCGAACAGACACTCGATATGACACAAGCTCTCGGCATGGCGCCGGGTCTGGCAAGCCTGGTCGTCTACGTCGGTTCTACCGACACCGCCATCATCGGCGCCATGACAACCCACAGCCCGCTGCCCGCCACCATTGGCTGCTCTTGGGGCTGGACGCCGGCGGATCCTACCACGCTCGATCCGTACTTCCAGAAAATGTCGGCCCAAGGCCAAACATTCTTTGCAGCTTCGGGAGATAGTTCCACCTGGTCTTCCAGCAATGAAGCATGGCCGGCCGACGATGCCAATATCGTTTCCGTCGGCGGTACGGATCTGGTGACCGCCAGCGCAGGCGGCGCTTGGAAATCCGAAACTGCCTGGCTGGACAGCGGCGGTGGCATCTCTCCCGATTCAATCGCCATTCCCTCATGGCAGAAACTCGCCGGTGTGATTAACTCCAGCAACAAAGGTTCAACCACTCTCCGCAACGGCCCCGACGTTTCCGCCAACGCGAATTTCACTTTCTACGTGTGCGCCGACCAAACCACTTGCACCGCCAACGAGTATGGCGGCACCAGCTTCGCCGCGCCGATGTGGGCTGGCTATATCGCTCTCGCTAACCAGCAATCGGTCGCGAACGGCGGTTCCCGACTCGGCTTCATAAACCCGACCATCTACGCCCAGAACATCACCTCAAGCTATGCCACCGATTTCCACGACATTACCAGCGGCGTCTCCGGCAGTTATTCGGCCGTCACGGGTTATGATCTGGTGACCGGTTGGGGCACGCCTAACGGCGTCGGCTTGATTAACGCGCTTGCTCCCACCAGCAAGACGCCTGCCTTCTCGCTTTCCGCCTCGCCTGCCGCTCTCTCCGTCGTTCAAGGAAGCAATGGCAGCTCAACCATCACCACCTCTGTCTCCGGCGGCTTCAACTCAGCCATCGCCTTGTCTGCATCGGGCCAGCCTACAGGCGTGACCGTCAGCTTTAATCCCACATCTATCGCCGCGCCTGGCTCCGGTACCTCAACCCTTACTCTGGCGCTAGCTTCGAATACCGTCGCTGGCGCCTACACCATCACGGTAACCGCCATCGGCGGAGGGATCACTCATACCGCCACTGTCTCTCTTACCGTGACCGCACCCACCACCGGCGCATTCACCATCTCCGTCTCGCCCAGTTCTGGATACCTCTATCAAGGACAAAGTGGTTATGCCGTGATCACGACGACAGTCTCCGGCGGCTTCAACTCCGCCATCGCCTTGTCTGCCACCGGTCAACCGGCCGGCGTCACTGTCAGCTTCAGTCCTAGCTCCATCGCCGCGCCCGGCTCCGGCACCTCGGATATGAACATATCCGTCGCCACCAACGCGACGCCCGGAACTTACCCGATCACCATCACCGGTACCGGCGGAGGCGTAACGCACACCACTGTCCTCACCTTCGAGGTTGTCAGTCGCAGCAGGCAGCGCTAACCTGCGGTTTACTCATTCATCATCAAGCCCGGACCTCCAAGGTCCGGGCTCGTATGGAAAACTGCGAAACGCGGGCGAAGCCGCCCGCGCCTCTAAGCAGATCGACGGTTTACGAAACAGGCGCGGCAAGTATTCAGCAGCGGCTTCTGGAGGGGCTAGTTGTCGTGCTGTTTCTCTACTCTTTGCTAAATATTCGCCCGAACGAAACCGTCATTTAGGCCCATTTTTCGCAACCAAACTCGTCAAAACACCTCATTTTGCCTTCCAAATCAAGTACCGCCGTGGCGCAAACACTCGTGTTTGCCGCGCCGAGACTCGTCTCGGCGCTTTTCTCCATTCGCCGGGTCCCGCAACTCGGTCACACCAATCTACACCCGCACCAACCCTTCCAGATACCCATTCAAATGTTTCTGCGCCGTCAAAAGATGATCGCTCTTGCGTTCCAGCCGGCTCATCATCAGCGCCCCTTCTAAACACGCAATCAGTACCGTCGCCACCGATTCTGCTTCGGCCGTCCGCTGAATCTCACCCTTCTTGATGCCCTCCCGAACAATTCGAGCGAGTCGCGTTCGCCAGCCCCGCAACGCCTCCAGAGCGCATTTCCTCAATGCCGCGTTCCCGTCATCCACTTCCACCGCCGTATTAAGCAATGGACATCCGCCCGGCACCGGTGAACGCACCTCAACAAAATTTGCTACCAGCTGCTTCAGCCTTTCCACGGCATTGTCAACTCCATCCAGGTTCTTCAGGCGCGCCCCAACTGTTGTCCGCCAGGCGTAATCGAACGCTTCCCGTGCCAGTTCTTCCTTGCTCCCAAAATGCCGGTAGATGCCGCCCTTCTGCAATCCCGTTGCTTGCATGATGTCTTGCATCGAATTGCGTTCGGGTATCCGCGCACCTCAACCATCATTACTGCCCCCACTGAAAAAGGCGCCTCGGGCTTGCCATTTACTGAGTTACCGGCGGCGCATCCACCTCCCTGTCAATAACATTTCTTGTCCTCCCAACCCACCGGAAATTTGCGATATAGTAATGTTCCTGTGGCTGCTTCCTCGCGAAGCCCCGCACTCGGAGAACGCATGTCCTATCTCGCCGCCGTCGAAGTCGATCAGCGCCAGCGCATCATCACCTCCGCCGACAAACTCAAAGAAATGCTCGGCGGCTCCTGGACCATCCAGGATACGGAAGCCCTAGGGAACCGCATTCCCGAAGGAATCGACACCATAAAATCTGCCAGCGGCGACCTCTGGTTTAAAGCCGACGATCTCAGCACACTCACCAATTTCCTCTGGACCCTCCGCCGCGAAATCGTCGACCGCCTCAACCTTCCGTGCTCCTTCGCCATCCATCTGGAAACCGGCCAGGCACAAGAAGACCGCCTTGCCCTCACCCGGCAAATGAAGCGCATCAAGGCCTCTAAATCCGGCGAAGTCGGCCACATCTCTCTCCCCTGGTGCGCCCCCTGCCAAATCCAGCCAAATCTAGTGGCCAATTATTGGTATCCGAATCGTGAGAACCACGATCAGCTTAAACGCCGCGCTCTCATCTCCGCCAACAGCAAGGCTCGCCTCAAACGCGGGCGCAAAACTATGGAGGAATACTATCGCGCTTTCCCGATTATCGACCGGCGCAACCTTGAATATCCCGACAGCCTCAACGACTTCGCCCCCGATTCCGATAGCTACCTCGCCGTTTTGCGCTTTGACGCCGACGGCGCAACCAAGTTCTTCGAAAAGCTCGAACTTGACAACGGCTGGAACAACTTCAAAGAGTGCTCCACCGCCATGCAGCAGTGCCTCGAAACCGCCATGAACGAGGCCTTTAACAGCACAATCGAAATAGCAAAGTTCACTCCCAAAAACCGCAAGGTTCCTATCTCTCCGCTCATCGCCGCCGGCGACGATTTCCTGGTTGTGATCCGCCGCGATCTGGCGCTGCCCTTTGCCTTGGCGTTGCTGGAAGAATATACCCAAGCAACGAGCAGGTCCGAGATTCTGAAGGCCCATACGCCCGCAGACGACACCCTTACTCTTAGTGGTGCCATCGTCTTTGCCCGTGCCGGTTTCCCCTTTTCGAAATCTCGAACGATATCGAAAGATCGGCCAAAGACCTCCGAAAGACGCCCTACATCTCGGAGCCATGCCTCGATGTCTACTGGCTCGAATCTACCGGCCGCGAGGCTCCGATACCCGCCAGAGAAGCAGCCTTGACCTACCAAAGCGACAACCGGATCTTCTCTTTCATAACCGCGCCTTGGACGCTCAAACAAACCACGGCCATGTGGAACTCCGCCGAACTCGTCGCGAACATTCCTCGCGGCAAGTGGCACCAACTACTGTCGGGCCTCTGGGCCGGCGAACCTCTCGCCTCGTTTCACTTTCAGCGTTGGCTCCAGCATCTCTCCGCCGGGCAGAAAGAAGCTTTCGAGAAAGTGATAAAAGTATTGATCGGCGCAGGTCTCTGGCCTAGGGGCATCGAAGCGGCGCCTTGGATCAAATTCCACAAAGACAACCGCGAAATCTTCGCGACACCCCTGCTCGAACTCCATCAACTCCGCGAAATGCTTGTCTTCTCGAAAGACGCGAACCAGGAGGCCGAACCGCAATGAATGCCACCCTCGACATAACTTTTACCTGGCAAACAACCTCGCCCCTCAGCATCCACACCGGAGCCGCCCGCGCCGGGGGAGTGGACCGCGCCGTTCGCATGCGCCGTGCGATCAATGAATCGATCGGCGTCAATCAGGGTAGGCCGGAATTACCCGGCGAAGCCATCAAGGCCGCCATCCGCGAAGCCGCCGAGCGCATTCTCCGCTGGCGTCAAGTACCATTTGCCAGCGAAGAGACAGACGCCCGCTCCATTCCACGCCACCCCGCATTAGCCAGGCTCTTCGCTCCTCAATGGACCGCCACGCGCAGCACCGCCCGCTATTGGTTTCATAGTTCCCTCGCCACCGAACACACCCCCTTCGAAACAACCTCTACCAGCATCGACCCCCAAACCGGCATCGCTCTCGAATCTACCCTCCGCTCGGTCGAACTCTGGAACTTTCCCATTGATTTCAAAGTCGAAATCGACGCTCTCGGCGGCGATTGGTCGCCGCGAAATCCCGACCGCGAAGACCTCTTTCTCCTCCTCATGGCCATCACCGCCGTCGATTCCATTGGTGGCGCTTGGGGCACCGGCCGCGGCGAAGTCAAACTCACCTCTCTCACCGTCTCAGGCGAATCTATCCACTTCGACTTAACCAAACCCTTCGACTCCTCCTTGCCCGCCTGGCTCACTCAACAAGATGCGTAAACTTTGCCTAAAAGTCCTCGAACCCCTGATCCTCGACCATCGCCCCGGCGTATCCAACGAGCATGAGACCCTCGACTACATCCCCGCCTCCCGCCTTCGCGGCGCGCTCTTTGAAGCACTCCCGCGTCTCAATGCCGTCATCGACGCCGTCATCGACCCGGAAACGCTATTCGGCTTTGAAGGCCCTCGCTGGACCGACGCCTGGCCCGCCTCCGGCAATTTCGAACCTTTTCGCCGCCTGCCCCTTTGCCCTAACACGCTAGAGTCTAAGCACCGCCCGCTCGGCTGGGGACAAATTGAAAACACCTCCCTCCGGCAACAAATTATCCAGCGCGAAATGAATATGGGAGTCAGCCGCTATTATCACCGGCACTCCCACCGCCCCGGCGCGCTCTACGCTCGCGAAGCCATTAGTCCCGGTCAACATTTCGTCGCCTACGTAGACTCCAACGATCTCCCTCTGGCTTCCGAACTCAAAATTAACGTCGGCACCCGCCGCTCCGCCAACGGCCGCTGTCTGCTCACCATTGAAGACGGCAATCATGAAGACGACCAAGACTGGCCCGGCGCTACCGGCTCCCGTTTCGACAGCTTTTCCATCCTCGCCGATAGCATCGCCATCCAACTCCTCTCCGATGCCATCGTGCCAGGCCCCTGCGGCGGCTACCTGCGCGGGCTCGACGCCTGCACTTTCTCAACCTTGGCCGGCATTACGGTCGAGCTCCACGCTTCTTATTCGGCTTCCAAGATCGTCTCCGGTTGGTCCGGCAAATGGAACCTCCCTTGTGAATCTGCCCTCGCTATCCAAGCTGGCTCCGTGTTCCTGCTTCAAGCGGAAGGCAACGACTTCCCTGCGCTAAGTCAGTTCGCGGAAGATCTCGTGCGGCGCGGCCTCGGTATCCGCACTTACGAAGGCTTCGGCACGATAGCCGTAAATCCCCCTTGGCTCCAGTTGCGCGAAGACAACGGAATCTATCTCCT
>Ga0302319_10005305_pt1 | contig 25961 bp, 18 predicted proteins | sample Bog_T0_2_FD_203319 | JGI IMG/M metagenome (GOLD analysis project Ga0302319, IMG submission 203319) | Peat permafrost microbial communities from Stordalen Mire near Abisko, Sweden - Bog_T0_2 | ecosystem: Environmental > Terrestrial > Soil > Wetlands > Peat | place: Sweden: Abisko, Stordalen Mire...
TTTCGGGTGCGCAGGGCCGCATGGTTGGCGGAGTTTCCATGGTCGTAGGGTCCTATGTGGCAGTTGAGGAGCCAGAGTTCTCCGTCTTTGATGAGGCCGTAGGAGTCTTTCAGATTCGTGGTGCCGGCGCGAACGGACTTTACCTCGGTTCCGGCGAGCACGACTCCGGCTTCGAATTTTTCTAGCAAGAAATAGTTATGAGCGGCGTTCCTGTTTACAGCGGCGTCTTTTTCTCCGGAAGCGGTGGGCTGCCGGCGCGGGTTTTTCTCGCGGTTGGGCTGTGTCTGGTGAGTGCTCTGTTTCGCCATGCTGGTAGAACCTATGTTGAAAGTAACACGGCGTTAAGACCTGCGACCTGATAACTGGTTCTTTGGTTCAGGTACTAATGAGTGTAAACATAGACGCACCAATCACTTCGGAAGGCTGCTCATGCGATGCTATACTACGTTTTTCCGGTACTTTCTCGCGCTTAGCGCCCGCTCGGACGCCATAATTGTCTGGTTTTCTGGCGATTTGATTGGTCGCGGTGGTGTGAATTTCGTGAGGACTGCTTGATGAGAAGCCTGATTCGTCCGGCTCTGTTTGGCCTGCTGCTATTGCTGGGCCTACAGATTCCAGTGATTGCCAAGAAGGTTGATTCCGCCAAAGTGCTTTACGACAAAGGTGCGGACGCCGAGGCGCGGCAGAACTATGAACTCGCTTTCGACTGTTTCAAACAAGCCTTCGACCTGAAACCCAAAGACTTGCGTTACCGGACTGCGTACGAGCGCACACGCTTCTATGCGGCGGCCGCGGAAGTTCATCGTGGGCAATTGATGCGCGATGCCGGCAAACTGGACGAGGCTTTGGCGCAGTTCCAGAAAGCGCTAGTAACCGACCCTTCATCTTTTATCGCGCAACAAGAGCTGAAGCGCACGGAACAGATGATGAAGGAGGCATCGAGTCCGCCGCCGCAGGCGTCGGGGCCGGCCACGAATCCATTGCGGCGGCGCCTGGAATCAGCACAGGGTCCGGTGGAACTCGCACCCATTTCGAATGTACCGATTACGCTCAAAGTCACAGAAAAATCGAATGTGATTTATGAGACGGTGGGGAAGTTGGCGGGGATCAACGTGCTGTTCGATCCGGATTACACGCCCCGCCAGGTGCGCATCGAGTTGAACGGTGTGACGCTCGAAGACGCATTAGAGATCATTTCGGTTGAAACCAAGACATTTTGGCGTCCAGTGACGCCGAACACGATTTTTGTCGCCCAGGATAATCCTGCAAAGCGGAAAGAGCTGGAACAAAACGTCATCAAAACTTTTTATCTTTCGAATCTTTCCCAGCCCACCGAATTGCAGGATGTCGTGAACGCGATGCGCACGATTCTGGAAGTCAGTCGCATCCAGCAACTGCCTTCGCAGGGAGCGATTGTGGTGCGCGGCACTCCCGACCAAGTGGCGCTGGCGCAAAAGTTAGTGGACGATCTCGACAAGGCGAAGCCGGAGGTGTTGATCGAGGTGGCGGTGATGCAGGTAAGCCACGACAAGATGCACACGCTGGGGATCAATCCGCCCACAAGTCTGTCGGTGCAACTACAGAACAATCTCAATACCACGACGCCGACGGCGGCTGCGGGCGGGACCGCCACATCCACTTCGTCTTCTTCGACCGGGCTGAGTCTGAACCAGATTGCCAATTTGAATGCGACCGACTTCCAAGTGACGATTCCGCAGGCGTCGGCTACGGCGTTGTTGAGCGACACCGATACGAAGATTATTCAGAATCCACAGATTCGCGCGTTGGACGGGCAGAAGGCGACACTAAAGATTGGCGATCGAGTTCCCGTGGCTACGGGCTCGTTCCAGCCCGGTATTGGTGGCGTCGGTATTAACCCATTGGTAAACACGCAGTTCCAGTATCTCGATGTGGGTGTGAATATCGACATCACGCCGCGCGTGCATTCGGGGCGTGAAGTCTCGTTGAAAATGTCGCTGGACGTTTCGGCCGTGACTTCGTACGTCAGCATTGGCGGCATCAGCCAACCGGTGATCGGGCAGCGCAAAATTGAGCATGAGATCCGCCTGAAAGATGGCGAGGTGAATCTGTTGGGCGGCATCATGGAAGACCAGCAGACGAAGGCGCTGACGGGCATTCCGGGGCTGGCGCAGATTCCGATTCTGAAGTATCTCTTTGGGCAAACCAACACCGACCACTCGACGAATGAAATTGTGTTTGTAATTATCCCGCACATTCTGAGGGGACCGGAAGGCTCACACGGAAGCGCCGATATGATTGACGTCGGAACGGCGAATGCCTTGCAGTTAAGGACGATTAACAGTAAGGCGCCGACACCGGCCATAACTTCGCCGGCAACACAGGGGATCCCGGTAACGCCGCAGATGTCGGGTCCGCAGAACTCGGGTCCACAGAGTTCGGTGCAAAGCCCAGTGCCGCAGGCCTTGGCGCCGCAAAGCGCGCAGACAGTGGCGGGTGGCGGGGCTGGAACGTTCTTGTTTGATCCTCCTACGCTGACTCCCCCCAAGGGTTCGACCTTTACGGTGAATGTGATGTTGTCGGGTGGTCAGAACGTATATTCGGTGCCGCTGGAACTGAATTACGATCCGAATCAATTGCAGGTGGTAAACGTTTCGAATGGCGGATTCCTGTCGCAGGATGGGCAAGCGGTCGCGCTCGTGCATCGGGATGATGCGCAGGCGGGCAAATTACAGGTGACGGCGACGCGGCCTCCGGGTGCGGGCGGGGTTTCGGGACAAGGCGCGGTCGTGACCCTGACCTTCATGGCGAAGGGGCCGGGCCAATCGGCCTTGACGATAACGCGGGGCGGTGCGCGGGATCCGGCGATGCAGCCGATTGCGATGAGCGGGGCACAGGCGGCGATTACGATTCAGTGAAGAAGTTCTCTGTTGCCGGCTCTCAGTTCTCAGAAAAGAACTCTGGCCAAGACCGCTGCGCGGAAAAACGACATCTAAACTAGCGAACGTTATGAAAGTCTGTGGCAAAATTCGGGAAGGTGTCAGACGCGCCCCATCGTCCCAGATCGGGTTTACGCTGATCGAATTGATTGTGGCGACGGCAATTCTGGCCATCCTGGTCGGGGCGGCGATTCCGATTGAGAAGAGTGTGATCAAGCGCGAGCGTGAGCATGAGTTGCGCTACGACTTGTGGATGATCCGGGACGCAATTGACCGTTACAAGGCGGCTGCGGATCTGGGAGCGTTCCAGCAGAAAGTGGACAGCCAGGGCTATCCTCCGGATCTGGACACACTGGTGACAGGGGTGGATGTCGCGGGCAAGAAGCTGAAGTTTTTGCGCAAGGTTCCGATCGATCCGATGACGAAGCAGGATTGGGGAATGCGCTCCATGCAAGACGATAAAGACGCGGATTCGTGGGGTGGACAGAATGTGTTCGATGTTTATACCAAGTCGGACGCCACCGCGTTGGATGGTACGAAATACAAGGATTGGTAGATGAAAGCCGGCCTCTGGGCGCAAGCGCGCCGCAATCCAGAAATTCGGAATTCGAAAGAACGCCGCGGCGATTGTTGCCCAGGTGGTTTCACGCTGATCGAGATGGTGGTGGTGATCAGCATGATTCTGATCCTGCTGGCGATCGCGCTGCCGATGTACAACCAGAGCATCACGCGCAGCCGCGAAGCCCGGTTGCGTCAGGATTTGGCCACGCTCAATAAAGCGATTCAGGAATATTCCCTCGACAAAAAGAAGGCTCCTCAGTCTCTCGACGATTTGGTGCCTGGATATATCAAATTCATCCCCGATGACATTACCGGCAGCGACACATGGGTGCCGGAACAGGAAGATTCCGAGGATGCCTGGGATCCGAATGAACTGGGCATCAAGAGCGTCCACAGCGGGTCGGATGCGCCCTCGATGAGCGGCGAACCCTATTCCAGTTGGACGCACTAGGGTGCCGAAGATGATCTGTGTGATTCCAAGATTCGCACCCGCCGCTCGAAATTTCTCCCGTCGCAATCGTGGGTTCACGCTGGTCGAGATGATGGTCGCGATCACCGTGATTCTGATTTTGCTGGGGATGGGGTTGCCCATCTACAGCCATACGATCGCCCGCAAGAAAGAAGACAACTTGCGGACAAACCTGGAAACGCTCAACAAGTTGATCTACCAGTACACCCAAGACAAGCAAAAGCCGCCGCAATCTCTAAGCGATCTGAAGACGGCAGGCTATCTGGAAATAATTCCGGATGACATCACGGGCAGCAACGACACGTGGGTGCCCGAAGAGAGCGACGGGACGATCGTGTTGCTCGAACAGAAAGATACGGGCGGCATCATCGGCGTCCATAGTGGTTCGGATAAAGTTGGCAGCGATGGCAAGCCCTATTCGACGTGGTAGATCAGTGGTCGGTGGTCAGTGGCAAGCGACCCGTTCTCAGTTCCAAGGGAAAGTGGCGTGCCCTCGGCATTGCTTAAGTTTTGTTTGCTTCCCGCAGTTGTGGGAGACTTGGATTTTTCCTGCGAGCTAACACCTAAAACCTGGCACTTTTCTTCCGGAGGTAGAGTGGATTCACTGAATCGGTTGCAGCCATTGGCGCTGCTTGTGATGCGAATCGTTCTCGGCGCAATCATGATCGCGCATGGCTATCACAAAGTTTTTGGCGGCTTTCATCATCACATGGACATGGTGGGCTCGCTCGGGCTTCCACGGTGGCTGGCGTATCTCTCCGCCGGAACAGAGTTTTTCGGTGGCATTGCAATTATTCTAGGTCTGTTGACACGTTTCTTTTCGTTGGCGTTTCTGATTGAGATGGGTGTCGCGATCTGGAAAGTGCATTTCAAGAATGGGCTGACAGGAAATGGCGGCTATGAATTTCCGTTGGCGCTGGCTGCGATGGCGTTTGGGTTAGTCTGCTTTGGCGCTGGGCCGTGGGGATTTAACTTTGGTAAATCCGGGAGCGGCACAAGCAAAGTTCGGCGAGGATAGTTTTCCCGTTGATCGCCCGCTACACGGCCGACAACGATCGTGAGCCGCAAAAGCTAAACAAAAGCTTAATAATCGCGCTTAATTAATCGTGCTTAATTAATCGGGAAGGAAGGGCAGGCGTTCGAGCTCCCGTGCCCGACGCCTGCTTGATTTGGAGCAGCAATCAGAAGGATTCCAGTGTAGTAAGACTGTCCAAAACTGCGAATACCCTGCGCGGTGTATTTTCCGAAACTAAATTCCCTTAAGTCGTTCTGCCTAGGCTTTCCGTGACCTTCATTACGGCAATCAACGTATGGCTCAATCCGGGGACCGTCGTATAGAAGAGGGAAGTAGATGGTCGCGAGTCTCACTTGGCCCCGTCTGCCGGAGAGTTCGTAATGAAGCAGGTGACGCCACTCTGTATAGTCGTTTTTCTTAGCTGGTGCGTGATTTCGCCTCATTTGCTGGGCCAGACTGTCGTACCTGTAGCTCCACCAGCGCCCTCCGATGTTCTGGGATCAGACCTCATTGTTTGGTCGGAGCAGCAGAGGCCGGAGCCGGTTCCACCGGCATTTCCGTTGGACCCGGGTGGCCAGGCCTCTTCAGCACCGCGCAGCCAGCGCACCTTTACTGGGATGATCGTTCGAGATTCGCAGAATGATTTCGTGCTACTAGCTTCAATCGACCGAGCTTATCGACTGGATGACCAGCGGCGTGCGCAGCAATATGAAGGTAAGAACGTGAGCATCACGGGAACGCTTGATACGGATGGACGCTGGCTCCGGGTCGGGAACATTCAATAAAACCTATTCAAGAAAACTCTCCTCGAAAAACATCAGTGTCTGGCTCTCATATCTGGCCCGGTCGTCTGGCCTCCGTCGGATGGTTGGGCGGGTGGCGTGTCGGGACGCGACGAAAGGCACGTATCGCGTCCCGAGCGTACTCGCCAGGCCAGTTAATTAGAAGGTAAACGCTGCGGCACGATCGGGGCATAGGGCAGCGGCCTTAAAAGCTTTCCGGAAACTATGGAGTGACCCCGATTTCGGCGGCCACGATAACGCCCGACGTCGGCCATTTATGCGGCGTCCTTCTTCGGGACTTTGGCACCCTTCTTTCGGGCCTCGGAGAGTCCGATGGCGATCGCCTGCTTGCGGCTCTTCACGGTGCCTCCTTTGCCGGCTTTACCCGAGCGCAGAGTGCCTTTCTTCTCGCGGCGCATCGCGCTGGCGACGGATTTGCTGGCGGCGGCGCCATATTTGCGGCTGGACTTCTTGGGGGAATGCGATTTCTTTTTGCTAGCCATGAGATTCTCCTGCATCTTAGAGGGGGAAGTGTGGCGAGGGGTTGCGCGAGTGCTTCAGCGCCGGTTAAATGCTGAAGAAGTGCTACGCGAAGCGAGGTTGCCAGCGCTGTGCGTTCTCGAGCCTTCGACGTTGCCAGCGCGCCCAGTCCCATCTAGACTGGTTGTGGATTTAGGGATTGCGAGAGTGGCGGAATTGGCAGACGCACCAGACTTAGGATCTGGCGGGTAAAACCGTGGGGGTTCGAGTCCCCCCTTTCGCACCAATAATTTAGGGCCGGTTTCGAATCGGCCCTTTGTCTCTTGGACCTGATTTGTGCCCATTAGCTCTGCGTTTCCAGTTAGTGTAATCGCCTGATTACGACAGTTACTTTGGGCTTATACTCGGCCTGAGGCAAGGCATCGCGTGATTGCGTGGATTTTGTTCATCGTACCGCTGGCGGCTGCTGTGTTCGCGTGGATTGGTCTCTGCAAGCATTGGAGTGCTGAGCATCACCGCCTTTCGAAGGTCTCGGCTATTGTGTTAGCTACGGCTGCTCCGTCACTGGCGTGCGGCGCTCTGGCATACGTACAATTTGTAAGGCCGCTGGCCGCTTTCGACTACCGAGTTGAGGCTTGGGGGTTCCTGCTTTCGATGTTAGGCACCATTTTCGGATTGGTCACCCTTCGCTTCCCACGCTGGTTCTCTTCGTTGGCGCTGGGCATCTCGGCGTGGATGCTTGTGCTGTTCTTTCTGGCGGGTTCGACATACTGAAAAGTCCAGTACGGAGTCTGTCTCTGATTGTTGTTGAAATATCGCCATTTCACCAACTACGAAAGGGCCGAATTCTCAGTTAGTGAAATTGCCTGGTTAGGTAAACTATCCGCGCCCGCCGGATAATAGTGTCAGTCAGCTTAAGTCCTTGTGGTGGGCAGAAACCTTCAGGCATCCTTGCGGGGCGATTCCGGTGCAGCCAAAAAAATGGCTTCGATTGGCTGCTGGAACAATCGCGAAATGTTGAAGGCGAGTGGCAGGCTTGGATCGTACTTCCCGCCCTCAATGGAATTCACGGTTTGCCGCGACACTCCGAGGTGCGAGGCGAGGTCCGCTTGAGACCAATTACGCTCGGCGCGCAGAACGCGAAGTCGGTTTTTCATCTTTCCAGCTATCTGGCTCGTAACCGCTCTGGAGCCTGGCCAAATGCGATCAGCCCAGCCAACTGCTCCGTCGTGGAATTACCCACCAAGCGATGGTCGCCCACTTCAACTACCGGAACCGACCTGATCCCTTTCATCATGATTGTCTGTGGGTTGAGGGTGACATCAAACATTTTCAAGCTAAAGCCCATCTCCTTTTGCAAGGCCTGCAGCCGCGCGAGAACGATGGGACAGAACGGGCAACTGAAGAAGGTATAGAAATTCACGGCGACGGGAGCGGCGCGAGGATCGCCATGTTGTGGGGGGATGGGCGGCAACCGGTCGAGAATCCGTCCGTAACCCAAAAAGCGGGACACATGGGGGAAGAAACGATATAGCATCCAACGCAGAATTGGCACGCCCACCATCCACAGCAGGGTGACACCCAAATGGCGTTGATACGTAAAGTACCCGAGACCAGCGGCGTAGCCAATCCAAGAGAGCGCGAGACCAACAACATTGCACTGCTGTCCTTTGAGTCCGGTGTTCATCGGTACCTCCATACTGAAACGATGTAAGCGCAGGCCCAGAAAAACAACATGGGAGTTCCCAGGGCGTCAGATTTAGCGTGGTAAATGCCCGCCTGATCGAGGCCCGCGACCACGAAGGCCAAAACCAAAGTGAACATGAAAGTAATGAATACTGATTCCAGGCAGATGCGTTTCTGCAGTTCATCCATTCTCTGCACGGCACGGAACAGCGCCACCACAAAGAAGATTGCCGGTATCACCGGTAGGAGGGCAAGCCAAGAAGGAAGCAACCTCGTCTTCCCGAGCGACTGTATTGCGAAATCGATAAGCAGTGCGCACACCGCCCAGAGAAACGCCGGACGGGTGAATCGAGAGCGCCAGGTTGGAAGGAGTGTCTTAGGCACAATTAAGAGAGTAAACTAGACTTGTCATTATGTCAAGCGTGCTTGACATAGTGAAAGCGATTACGCATCGACACTACCGCGTTACTTCCACGGAGAATGCCCAGAGACTTGACCTGGGCGATGGTTGGCGCAAATCCCCATTTCACTAACTACCGAAAGAGAAGAGAGGAGTACCGGGCGCAACAACCCAGACCTTCAACGCCTCTCGAGAACCCGGCGATTGAACTTGATAATCGTTTAGTTTGAGCCTGCCCTTTCCGCGCCCAATCCGGTGTTTGAGCGAACCAGCAGTTCGTTGAATTTATGTTGGGATGTGGGCTCGTGACTCAAGAGCGTGCCCAGGAATGCGCCGAGAAATCCCAGGGGAATACTGAGGATGCCGGGATTTTCCAGCGGGAACCAAGCCTTGGCCTGGATCAGGTGGCGTGCGGTTCCGGTCACGGTTGGGGGATCGATGGCCATCAGACTGGGGCTGACCAGGATTAAGCCGATAGACGCGAGTAGTCCAACCGCAAGACCGGTGACTGCGCCTGCCGTATTGAAACGCCTCCAGAAGATCGACATCACGATGACGGGCAGGTTGGCCGAGGCGGCGACCGCAAACGCAAGAGCCACGAGGAAGGCAACGTTCGCGGTTGGTCCGAGAAGAATGGCAATGGCGATCGCCACGGCGCCCACGGCAAAGGCGGAGATGCGGGCGACCAACACTTCTTCGCCGGGCTTGCGTTCTTCTCCACTGTGGATGACGTTGGTCCAGAAATCATGGGAGAACGATGTGGTCGCGCTGATGGTGAGACCGGCTACCACGGCCAGGATGGTGGCAAAGGCGATGGCCGAGATGAAGGCGAAAAAGATGGGCCCGGCTAAGGCGTTGGCGAGGATCGGCGCGCTCATGTTCGTTCCACCGTGGGTCTTAATGAAGTCTGGGCCGACGATGGTGGCCGCTCCGAAGCCGAGGAACGTAGTCATGATGTAGAAGCTACCGATCAGCACCATCGCCCAAACCACGCTGTGGCGTGCGGTCTTGGCGTCGGGCACGGTATAGAACCGGACCAGAATATGGGGCAGTCCGGCGGTGCCAAAGATCAGAGCCAAGCCGAGCGAAATCAGATCGAGCGGTCCGTACGGTGGTTTGTAACGAAGTCCAGGCTGTAGAAAGTCTTTCACTACTTCGGTGCCCTTGGCATCGTGATAAGTGACGTGGCCGATGGCGGCGAAGAAATCCGCGAAACTGAAGTGGAAGTGCGCCATAACCAGAATGCTGAGCAGTAGAGTTCCACCCATGAGCAGGATTGCCTTGATAATCTGCACCCAGGTTGTAGCCAGCATGCCGCCGAAGACGACGTAGACAATCATGAGGATTCCGACCCCGGTGACGGCCTGGTTGTAGCTGACGTGACCGCCAAGAAGTAACTTGACGAGGGCGCCTGCGCCGACCATCTGCGCGATCATGTAAAAGGTGCTGACGGTGAGAGTGCTGAGCGAGGCCATCGCCCGCACTGGACGCGGCTTCAGACGGTACGCTAACACGTCGGCCATGGTGTACTTACCCGCGTTCCGCAGCGGTTCTGCGATGACGAGTAAGACGGTCAGATAGGCTACCAGCCAGCCCACGGAAAACATGAATCCGTCATAGCCCTGAAAGGCGATGATGCCGGCGATGCCAAGGAATGAGGCGGCGCTCATGTAGTCTCCGGCGACCGCGATTCCGTTTTGCCAACCTTTAATCTGGCGGCTGGCGGCGAAGTAGGCGCTAGCTCCCGCAGAACGTTTCGACGCCCAATAAGTGATGCCGAGCGTGATGCCGATAAATACGAGGAACATGATGAGAGGAACGTTCGCCATGGCTACTTGCCTCCTTTAACGATCTCGGCCTTGTCGACAATATCTTTCGCCAGGCGGTCGAAGTTATTGGCCGCTTTGACGTAGAGTCCGGCGATGAGCCAGGCCACGAAAAATTGTGACAACGCGAACAGGTACGCGAGGTTCACTCCGAGAAATCGGGTTGACATGAACTGCGGGGCGTAGCCGACCAGGACGGGCAACGCGAAGTAATAAAGCACGAAAAAAATAAAAGCGGGCACGATGAAGATTTTTTTCGTAGCCATTAAATCTTTAAATTCGCGGCTTTCGGCGATTTTGTCCCAGGTGGACTGGGTGGCTTCGTAACGATCTTCTGGAGTCGTGGCAACCTTCTTTACCGTTTCGACCATGGGGGTCTCCTTGTTGCGACTAACGGTTGAATTACGCAATCGCGGCCTGCGATTTCATAAGTCAGCCGGACCGGGATGCCGCAGCTGTCTTGAGCCGAGAGGTGATCACCGGTCCGTCTTTGAGCAAGCGTCGTACACGCTAGCATAGGGTTCGTGGCCTTCCCATAGAAAAGTTAGAAAGTAAAGATCGGGCCGAATTCGGTCCGCTGATCCTTCCATTTCCCGGCCGCGTGCCCTGCGAAGTCGTAGGTCACGCCAACCTTCACCAAGTCAGGGAGCAATGTGGTCTGATACTGCGATTGCTCGAAGGCAAAGGTAGTCCAGGCGTTCAACTTGTAGTAAACGGTCGCTGCGAGCAAGCGGGACTGTAACATGGGCAGGCCGCCGTTGCAGGGAGTGAGGCCATCGGCACTGACGCAGCCTCCGAAGCCGTTGGCGTGGGCGAGGTCGTGGTGCACAACCTGATCTTTGCCCGCATGCAGGTAAACCTGCCAGCCTGCGTTGCGGCCTTTGGGATCGGCGTTGAACCAGCGGGAGACGGGCAGGCCGAGATTCAGGAAGCCGCCGAAAGCGCCGATGGGACGCTGCGGAGCGATCTTCCAGGTTCCACCGGAGCCGGTACAAGTGTTATCGAACGCGATAGCTATCGAGCAGCCGACCGCCATGCCTCCGGCAGCCTCGTTAACGTTATCTACAGTCGGAACGAAGGCCACGTTGTAGAGACCGGTCGTGTCGGTGAGGTAGGTGTCGAGTTGCCCGCCAAGCATGAACCGCATGTCACCGCCGCGCCATGCGCTCATCACGAACGTGGCCCAGCGAGTGGGGAGTTGCAGGGCAAGCTGGTTTCCGAACATGTGGCTGCTATTGGTAAAGCCCGATGGAAAGGTATTCAATACGTCAGCAAAACCCGAAAGATTGGCCTTGGTGGTGATGGAGGTGCGCTTGCCTTCGTAGCCGCTCCAGAAGATCTGCGCGGGGGCGACGGCGGGGGCTTTGTCGAGTTGCCACTGGAAAGCGAGCTTGCCCTCGATTTCGGGACGGTCGGAATCGGCGCCTTCGCGTTCGCCTTCGCCGATCTGGGCTTCAAAGCCTCCGAGGGTCCCGTTGAGTTTGTAGATTTCGCCGGAGCTCGGCATCATGATGGCGAACTCGGGGGAGATTTTGAAATTGCGATTGCCTCCGATTTTCTGCACCAGGCCAAAGCGGAACTGCGGGGTGCGCTCCCAGATGTCGCCGGAATAGGCACCGAGGAATGTGGTTTCGAGGATATTGGGGAGTGCGCCGGATCCGAAGAGAGACCAGTCCTGGCCAGCCTCGAAGAAGACATCCGAGTTCTCGCCGGCGGCGTAGTCGAGACGGCCGTAGGCCAACCGCAGTCGCGGCTGTGGGTTGCGAATTGAGGAAACGTCGGCATTGTCGACTTCGGTGAAACCGCCTTCGAAATCGCCCTCCACTTTGCCGGTTAGGGTCAGGCGCTTGGATAGGTCGGGCCATTCGAAGTTTGCTCCAAAGCGGGAGGAACGTGCTTTCAGGTGGAAGGACGGGTCTCTCGTCGGACCGGTGCTCAGAACATCGCTGGAGTTGAGGAAGATTCCGGGAAAGGGGAAATCGTCGCCATTGGGATCGCTGGAGTCGTGGACCGCCGTCACCTTGACGAAGCCGTAGGGAGTAATCCTCACCGCGCCGGCTTTGAAACTTGGCAGCAGTCCGTCCTTTACTGGCGCATCGACTGGAAGTACTCGCAACGGGGCGACGGCCGCCACTACCGGGGGCAGCGCTTTTTCTCGTTCGGGCACCTGCGCGTTCGCGGGAGCCTGGGGGACGGATTGAGATTGCGCCATAGCGACGGCGGTCGAGATCGCGGCCTCAGGGACGGCGATAACCGCCTGCGCGGGAAGTTGTGTCGCCGTAGGCGTGGGTGCGGCAAAGTCGGAGGCAGTCACTACACCTTTCTTGGTGAGTACTTCGACTAAAGCTTGAAATTGTGATGTGGGCGTGGCATTGCGAATGGCGTTGGCCTCCGAAGGGGCCAGGACACCCTTCATCACGAGGACGCCAAGCAGCGCAGTGACATTCGTGTCAACTGCGGTGCTGGAGAAGGTCAGACTCGGGCTTGGATTTGGATTGGGGTTCGGACTGGGCGCTCCGGGACCAGGGTTTGCGCTGGTCGCGTTCGCCGCATTCCCGTTCGCTTTGTTAGCCTCATTTGCTTCGTTTGTTTCATTGTTTCCGGCCATGACGGGCACGGCCGCCATGATCAAAAAGAGCGCGCTCGACAACCACATTTTTTGCTTTCGCATAGACGGTGTTCTCCTCGCTCAGGCGCACGGTTGCACGCGCGCTCGGAACATGGGGCGCAACCGTATGTCGTTTTTGGGCATTTGGCTGTGACGGTTATCACCGATGTGAGTGATAACTTGCCCAGAAACGGGATCGGCGCCGGACGGAGGCTCGAGTCAGACACACTCACCTGTGATGGGGGTCACTGCCGGTAAGTCGGAAGCAGAGCAGAATCCACGCCGTCCGTACCAAAGTCTGTTGCCCTGCCGGGAGGTCCGCATGAGCAGCCTCACCACCTCGAAGCCCGAAGAAATTTCTAATCTGTTGGCGATGAACGAGGAATACGCCGCGCCCGTGATCGTTACGAAAAATGTGATTGAGAAAGACTGGCTTGGGGAATGCGCCCGCGCCCGAAAAGATCCCGAAGTGTTTTGGGGAGAGTATGCCGAGCGTTTTACGTGGTTGCGCAAGTGGGACCGGGTGCTGGAGTGGGATGGCATCCATCACCGCTGGTTTACGGGAGGGAAGACGAACATTACCATTAATGCGCTCGACCGCCATGCTGCGTCAGAGCGCTGCAATCGCGCGGCATACATCTGGCTGGGCGAAGATGGCAGCGAGCGCATTGTTACCTATGGGCAACTCCATCGCATGGTCTGCCGTTTTGCCAACGGCCTGAAATCGCTAGGCGTGGTGAAAAAAGATCGCGTGATTATCTATATGCCGCTCACCATCGAAGGTGTGGTGGCAATGCTGGCGTGCGCGCGCATCGGAGCCATCCACTCTGTGGTCTATGCCGGGCTTGGACATACTGCGCTGCGCGATCGCATCGTCGATGCGCAGGCCAAACTGGTGATCGCGGGAGACGTGGGTTATCGCCGCGGCAAAACGGTTGATCTCAAATCCATCGTCGATGAAGCGGTCGATAAGCTGGAATGCGTGGAGAAGATTGTGATTTTTTCACGCGCGAAATCGAAATTAGTCCCTCCGCGCGAGGTCGATTTTAATGAGCTGCTGAAGTTTTCGCCGGTGTGTCCCGCGGAAGAGATGAATGCGGAGGATCCGCTCTTTCTTCTCTACACATCGGGATCGACGGGCAAGCCGAAAGGCGTGGTCCACGTGCATGGCGGTTACATGGTGGGAACGACTTATCATCTGGAGAGTTTCTACGATGTCGGGGAGCGCGATATTTTCTGGTGCACCTCGGATATCGGTTGGGTGGTTGGGCATTCGTACATTGTTTACGCGCCATTGTGTGCTGGTGTGACCACGATGTTTCGCGAAGGAGCCATCGATTATCCGAATCCGGGAATCGCATGGGAGATTGTCGAGCGTTATAGCGTGACTAAGATGTTCACTGCGCCCACGGCATTGCGAATGTTTATGCGTTATGGAGAGAGTTATCCCGCGGCGCACGATCTGACGAGTTTGAGAGTGATCGCGTGCGCGGGCGAGCCCCTTAATCCCGAAGCGTGGCGCTGGGCGCAAACCCATTTGGCGGGCGATGGTAAGTGGGGCTATGTAATCGATAACTGGTGGCAGACGGAGTTAGGTGGACCTACGCTGGGAACGCCGCCATCGCTGGCGATGCGTCCGGGAAAAGTTGGTCTGGCGGTGCCCGGCGCCGAGGCCGATGTGCTGGATGAAAACGGGAAGTCCGTCGCGCCTGGAGTCGGAGGGCGCCTGGTGCTGAAGCGGCCCTTTCCACACATGTTGCGTACAGTCTGGCGAGACCCGTCTCGTTACGAGCGAGACTGGCAGATTATTCCGGGATGCTATGTGACGGGCGACATCGCGACCCGAGACAAAGATGGATACATCGCAGTGCTTGGGCGTTACGATGACGTGCTGAATGTGGCGGGGCATCGCATTGGGACAGCAGAGGTCGAGAGTGCGTTGGTGTCGCATCCCGCGGTCGCAGAGGCGGCTGCAATCGGAGTGCCTGATCCAATGAAAGGCGAGACGATCAAGGTATTCGTGCAGGTCCGCAGCGATTACATCGCTTCGGATACTCTAGCAGCGGCGCTGATCGAACACGTTCGCCGGGAGTTAGGGCCCATTGCCACTCCATCTTCTTTGGAATTTGTGGCATCGCTACCGAAGACGAGGTCGGGGAAGATCTTGCGGCGAATTTTGAAGGCGAAAGAAGCGGGCGTGGATGCAGGAGATGTTTCGACGATGGAGGGATGATCTCGTCGAGGCGCGTCGGCGCATCACTCGATTCGCGGGCATTCCGAGTCGCTGTTAGTAAACGGCGTTCGCGGCGCGGTTGCTGTGGATTTGACCTGCTGCAACAGAAAGGGTGTAGCTTTCGCCGCCTATACCTTTCCACTGTCGCAGATCGAAGTTGGCTCCAGTAGGCGCGTGGTAGGCGGCAACGTTACGCAACGTGAGAGCCTTGCCTGGCTTGCACAGTTCCGGCGGGTCGTCGACTTGCAGGAAATAAACTCCGAGTCCCGTGCCGACGATTTTGGATTGGCCATCCGGCTCGACGAGCAGCGCCGATGCTTGATCGATTGCGATTTCGCGCGGTGTTTTCGACCAACCATCCGCTACGATCCGGGCCAGGAATCCCAGGCTTCGCCCCATGCGGTCGCGCTTCGCAAAATGACTGTCGGTGAGCGTGTTCTCGAGAAGAGGAATGTTGAGAAAATCGCGGACCACGGTGACGCGCTTGTTGTACGGATCGGAAAGAACTTCGGGCGAAGAAAGATCGGCATCGTTCGGCTTGTCTTGCAGACAGGCGTAAACAAACTGCCCCAAAACGGCTAATCCAGCGCTAGTTCCACCAATGGGTTTGCCGGCCGCCACGTGCGCGTTGAGGGATTCCTGCACGGGAGTGCCGTGCCAGAAATTGACATAGCGCGACTGGTCGCCGCCCGCGATAAAAATAGCTTCGGCGTGCTGAATGATCGCAGCCACGCGTGGTTGCTGCGCGGCTTGCCGACTGGGAATCACCAGCGTCGCCACCGAGTTCGCTTTACATAGTCCGTTGACGTAGGGGTTGTACTCGGCACTGCCGCGCGCCCGCAAAATCAAAAAGTCGCCGCCGTTCGCTTTGCCGCACAGCCAGCGGAAGGCTTCGTCGAGGTCGTCGCCTCCTCCCATCATGGCGATTCCGCCATCAGCATGGGTCTGGATGTCTTGTACATTGCCGATGCGCTTGTACTTGTAGGAAGAAGCGCCGGCTGGTGTGATCCACATTCCTGTCAGGCCGAGCAGCAGAAAAATCAAAATTGAGAAGCGCAACGGTCTCATCGTGAAAAGAATATACGCCAACGTCCCGGCATCTCGTCGACTTGAGCGGAAGTTTGTCGAAGATTCGCATTTCTATTTATTCGGAGAAGCGGATATTCTGCAGCGATGAAAATCACAAAGAATTTGTGGATCTCCGTTTTCGTCGCTTTGATCGTGGCCTCGTGGGCGGTTCAGTTGTCGGCAACAGATAGAGCGGCGGACCATCCGGATGCGGTCGACAACTATGTTGCCGCTGAAATGGCAAAAGAGAAAGTTCCGGGACTCGCCTTACTGGTTTCGCGATCCGGCAAGATCGTTCGGGCGCAAGGGTACGGAATGGCGAACATAGAATTGCAGGTTCCCGTCAAGCCGGAGACGATCTTTCAATCGGGTTCGGTGGGTAAGCAGTTCACGGCGACCGCGATCATGATGCTGGTGGAGGAAGGGAAGATCGGCTTGGACGATCCTCTGACGAAGTATTTTCCTGACGCACCTGCCGCCTGGAAGGAAGTTACAATTCGCGAACTGTTGAGCCACACGGCTGGGTTCACCGACTATCCAAAAAGTTTTGATATGCGAAAGGACTACACCGAGGCCGAAGAACTCAAGATGGTCGAGGCGGTGCCGCTGGCCTATGCGCCGGGCACGAGTTGGAGCTACAGCAATCTCGGTTATCTGACGCTCGGGCTCGTGATTCATAAGGCGTCGGGTGAATTTTACGGCGACTTTCTGCAGGAGCGAATTTTCCGGCCACTGGGGATGACCACAACTCGGATTATCAGCGAAGCCGATATCGTGCCCAACCGCTCCGCGGGATACCGCTTGGTCAAAGGGGAAGTGAAGAATCAGGAGTGGGTTTCTCCGACGGTCAATACGACGGCAGACGGCAGTCTCTACTTTTCCGTGCTGGATCTAGCCAAATGGGATGCGGCGCTTTATACCGAGAAACTCCTGAAGCGGTCGAGTTTGGAGCAGATGTGGACGGTAGAGAAGCTGAAGAATGGGAAACCCAATTCCGGGCACTACGGTTTTGGATGGTTTATCGAGAGTAAGAAAGGTCACCGCGTGGTTGAACACGAAGGTGAATGGCAGGGTTACGAGACGGTAATTTCGCGCTATGTGGACGATCAACTCACGGTGGTCGTTCTAACCAATCTTGATGCAGCGAAGCCGGGAACGATCGCGGATCACGTAGCTGAGATGTATCTGTCAGGAAAGGCGCAATAAAGCCGTCAACGTTTGACCGCGATAAGTTTATGACGACGTTGACGCGAGATCTTCGATTCCGCTTCTGAGCGAAGGCCGATCGATGAATTCGAAAGTGTGACTGAGGGTTGAATCGCAGATTTCGTTTTCGATTCCTGCAAAAGTGAGTGTAGACTGGGCGGCAACAAACGGTGACCCTTCGAATCTCGGCTCCCCGTCTTCAAAAACAAATCTCAGAACACTGGCCAGCAGCGCGTATGATGCGCCGACGAGAGACCGTTATGGAAATGATGTTTAGAAGGATTCGCATCGAGGCTCCAACCGGAGGCAGAGGCAAATGATGAAACCGCTATGGATCGGGTTCACGACATTGGCTTTCCTGATCATGACTTCATCGATGATTCCCATGCAGGCACAGACGATGGCAAACACGGATTCTGCCGCGAGGCCTGGTTACGACGCCGGCGACGAAGTCACTCTCTCGGGCACGGTGTCGCGCGTGGTTACTAATGCTTCGCCGGGAATGATTCCGGGCGCACACTTGCTGCTAGCCACGCCGGACGGACCGGTGGACGCGAGTTTGGGCAGATTCGGTTTGCAAGGATACGGCGCCGTATTCGTAGCTGGCGGAGAACCGATCGAGGCGACAGGCGTGATGAAGACGATCAGGGACAAGGTGGTCCTTCTAGTGCGAAGTGTGAGGGTGGGCGGCGAGACGTACAACATTCGAAGTGAACGTGGCGTCGCGCTCTCACCGCGTGCACGGCAGCTTGCGGCCCAGAAGATGGGCGCGAAAGAGGAGGCGCGATGAACTGCCGAACGTACACTGGCATCCTCGCATTCTCTTGTCTTGCTATGGCTTTCCTGACGAGTTGCAACAGTTCAAGCTTCAATCCTCCCACGGAGACGATCGCGGCGACGAGCGGTTCGTCGCAAAGCACAGCAGTCAACACGGCATTCGCTGCTCCGCTGGTTGCGACCGTAGCCTTGGGCGGTAGTCCGGTAAGCGGAGCGTTCGTGACCTTCACTGCTCCCGCGACAGGAGCAAGCGGCACATTCAGCGGCGGATCCAGCACGGAAACGGACCCGACCGATGCGAGCGGCGTGGCTACGTCGAGTACGTTCACGGCCAACGGATCGATTGGCGCTGATGTAGTGACTGCTTCGGTTGCGGGCGTCATAGCCACGGTCAACTTCAGCCTGACGAACACGTCGGGACCCGCAGCGTCGATCACGGCGACCAGCGGCTCCTTGCAAGATGCGACGATCAGCAAGGCGTTTGGGGCACCCTTGATGGCGACGGTGCTGGACGCGAACGGGTATCCGGTGACTGGCGCTTCGGTGACTTTCATGGCTCCGGCTTCCGGGGCGAGCGGAACATTCGCGAATGGAACGGCCACTGAAACGGACACGACCGACGCAAACGGCGTCGCGACATCGTCGACTTTCACGGCGAACATGGCGACTGGCGGCTATACGGTGACTGCCGCAGCGGCAGGAGTGTCGACGGCCGCCAACTTTACCCTGACAAATATCAGCGGAGCGTTAGTATCGATCTCCGCGACCGCTGGAACTCCGCAAAGCGCGTCGGTCAATACAACGTTTGGTGCTCCATTGGTGGCCACGGTATTAGACGGCAACCAGAATCCGATCAGCGGAGCGACGGTAACGTTCGAAGTTCCGGCGAGCGGACCCGGTGGAAACTTTGCGGGAGGCGTGAATACGGCGACGACCAATGCAAGCGGCGTGGCCACGTCCGCATTATTCGCGGCCAATGGATCGGTGGGGACGTACACCGTGACGGCGACGGTTGCGTCAGGAGCAGAGCCGGCGAACTTTACCCTGACGAACAATCCGCTCAATTACGCTTTCTACTTAAGCGGGCTGGAGGCGATCGGCTCGGGCCCGAATTACTACTCGGTTGCCGGTTCTGTGATCGTCGATGGCAACGGCAACGTTCTGGGAGGCGAGCAAGACTACAACGACGGTTTGGGACTCAACTCGCCAGAACCGTCTCCGGACAATATTTTGCCGGGAAGTGCGGCGCTCGTGGTGGATCCGGCGACTGGCCAAGGAACACTCACGCTGACGACGGACAACAGCGGTCTTGGGGTGAATGGAGTTGAGACGCTGGCAGTTCAGTTCGTGAATACGAATCACGCAATGATCATGCAGTTTGACGGTTCGGCGACTTCCAGCGGAAGCATGGACCTTCAGACTCTATCGAGCGCGCTGAATGATGGGAATTATGCGTTCACACTTTCGGGAGTGGACGCGAGCGACCAATCGACGGTGTGGGGCGGCGTGTTTTCGATCTCGGGCGGCGGCGCAAGCCTGGCGGGAACGTTCGACATCGATGATACCGGAGCTGTAAACACTCCGACGATGGGGACGGCTTTCACCGGAACGATCGGGGCTCCAGACAGCTTTGGCCGGGGCTCGATTACCAGTTCTCTGGGAATTTCGCTCAATTATTACGTGGTTGGCCCGGAGGCGTTGCGGATCATCGACGTGGATGCAGCGGCGGGCGATGCGGCTGTGGGATCAGTTTTTGGCCAAGGTACTGGCACGTTCAGCAATAGTTCGCTGGGCAGTTCCGTGTTCGCGGTTCAAAGCAACTCGTTCGGAAGTCTTTATGCCGCAGCGGGGATGTTTAGTACGACTCCTGCGAGCGGCATGGGCAGTACATTCACGGGCGTTGCGGATGACAACGAATATGACAACGCTACGATCGTCGCCGCGGCTCCGATAGCGGGAACGTATTCCGTAGGCGACAACGGATACGGCAACCTGACGATTACGGCAGGAGACTTGGGAGACGTCAGCGTTCTGGGGATTTATATGACGGATCCGCTGCTGAATCTGAATGATCCGAATAACACGGCTGACGGTTTAGGCGGGGCTCTGGTAGCCGATCTCGATGGCTTCACCTTGAACGGCACGGGCGTTCTAGTTCCGCAGACCAACACTTCTGCCGTGAGTTTTGCGGGCAGCTATGCACTGGGAGCGCAGGCGGACAATAACCCGCGCGGTTCCAGCCTCGGTTCGGAGTTCGATTTCATTGGGCAGGGAACCTTCAGCGGTGGCGTTCTGAGCGGGGCGACCGGATTAGTGAGTGATCCCTTCTTCATCTTTGACAACACGCCGCCCGATGGAACAGATTTCGCGAAGTTCTCGGGAACAGCCACTCCCGACCCCGCCAACGCTGGGCGTTACACCATGACTCTCAGCGTAACGATCACGGCAGATCCGGCGTATACAACGGCCATCTATCAAGCGGATGGCGGACAGTTGTTCTGGCTGGATGAAAACAAGAACGGGGACAACGTGTTTCTTGGCATGCTGCAACAACAGGGATCGTTGGGTGGTTTGCCAGCCGCTCGTTCCCGGTCGAAGGGCAGATCAAAACGTAGGTAAGAGCCGTCTACCAAGGATTGGCGGCAATTTGTATCAAGTTTTAGCGGTGTTGATTACGGAGATCGTCATGAAACTTCCCAGGATCCTGTTACTTATTTTCGCGGTGGTGGTCGCGCCGACTTTCTGTTGGGCCCAGGATGCTACGGGAAGGATTTATGGCACAGTCTACGATCCCCAGGGAGCGGTGATTCCCGATGTGCAGATCACGGTGACCAATACTGCGACCCAGGAAGCGCGCACCGCAACCACGACGAAAGATGGATCGTTCCAATTATTGGCGCTGCCGATTGGCAGCTATAAAGTTGGGGCTGAACACGCGGGATTCCGCGGCGTGGCCAGCGCCGAGCAGAGACTCCAGATCAACCAGGCATTGCGGGTCGACTTCAAAATGCAGGTGGGCGCAGAAAATCAGACGGTCGATGTAGGAGCGGAAGCGGCGCCAGTCGAAACTGTGAATCCAACGCTTGGCCAGTCGATCACGGGGCGCACGCTCACCAACATGCCGTTAAACGGACGCGACATGCTGGATTTGGCGTTACTGCAGCCGGGAGTTACGGAGAGCAACGACGACAATGGCGGCGCGGGGAATTACAGCATCGCCGGAGGACGCACGGACTCTGTGACCTTCCTGCTCGACGGCGGAAATAACAATGATCTGCTGGACAACAGTAACCTGCTCGATCCCAATCCCGATGCGATCGAGGAGTTCCGTCTTCTGACCAGTGACTACACGGCGGAGTACGGGCGCAACGGCGGCGGGGTCATCAGTATTGTGACGAAGTCTGGAACGAACCAGATCCATGGCAGCGCCTTCGAATTCGTGAGAAATAGGGACTTCGACGCCAACGACTATTTCAATAAGCAGTTAGGAATCCCGCGGCTGGACCTGAAGCGCAACCAGTTTGGAGCGACGTTTGGCGGCCGCATCGTGAAAGACAGGGCTTTCTTCTTTGTCGCCTACCAGGGACAACGGCAGGTGCAGGCGGTGCCGGACGACTTCGTTCCAGTGTTCACGCCACCAGAGTTGAACGGAGATTTTTCAAATGGAGGCTCGCCCGACCCAGGCGTGGTGGCCTTTCTCACGGCAAATCCCTATTTTGCATCCGCTTCCAACGGAGGCGCCCAAAATGCGCAAATCGATCCCACAAAGTTCGATCCGGTAGCCCAGGCGTATATCAAGGCTGGCCTAATTCCCAGCGTTGCGGGTGGGCTTTATTCCGCCTCGCTCGGTGCGGTGGATAATCGTAATGAAGTGACGAGCAAGTTTGATTTGAACCTGAACCCGAAAGACAAGATTTCCGCCACGCTGGGCTTGAACCGAACCTCTGCGCTGGCTCCGCTCGATGCTGCCACCGTGGCTGGTTATCCCAGCCTCAGCACGGCGAAATATTACTTTTTGAATCTTGCGTACACGCGAGTGATTTCGCCAACCCTGCTCAACGAATTTCATTTTGTGGCGCACCGCAGCAATTACCTTGCGGATGTCACACAGGGCCACTATCCGACCGGCCAGGATCTGGGTGTAGTCGGCGTAACTCCCGATCTGGTCACCGGCCCGACCAACATTTTCTTCGATAACGGCTTTTCCATTGGCCCCAGCGAAAACGGTCCCACGCGCTATGTCGAAAACACTTTCTCCTGGACGGAGGCACTTACCTGGACCCGCGGAAAACACAATTGGAAGTTCGGCGCCGGATTTTCGCCCTACCAAGAGAATCTTAGCTATGGCTTTTACTTGAACGGGGAGATGGATTTTTACACGGGCACGAGTGTAGCCACAGGAAACGATTTTGCCGACTTCTTGCTCGGCGCTCCTGACGCTTTCTTTCAGAACGCCTTGGCGCCATCCAATATTCGCAGCAAGAGTACCTACGCGTTCGGTCAGGACGAGTGGCACCTCAACAAGAGGCTGGTGCTGACCCTGGGGTTGCGCTACGAATACAACACGCCCAAGTTGGACACAGAGGGGCGCAGCTTTTCGGTGATTCCGGGATTGCAATCGCAACGATTTCCCAACGCGCCGGAAGGGCTGGTGTTTCCAGGCGATCGCGGCGCGCCCCTCGGAACGAACTTTCCCGACAAGAAGAACTTCGCGCCGCGCTTCGGATTTGCCCTGGACCCGACTGGCAGCGGCAAGACAAGCGTGCGCGGCGGAGTCGGGATTTTCTATGACATCCTGAAGGGTGAAGATAATCTCCAGTTCAACGGCCAGCCACCGTTCGTGGGCTCCGCCGGACTCTACTTTAACGATGTTGGTCCCGGTCAAAGCGGGCCCATCGGCTATATGAGCCAACCATATCTGTCGGCTGGCGTACCCAATAGTTTTCCGTCGAAGCCGCCTCCCTCGAACGTCGACTTCACGCCGTTCCTTCCGGTCAACACTACCGGCTCCATCTATCTCGTCGACCCGCACTTGCGCACGCCTTATGTCTACCAGTACAACTTGAGCCTGCAGCGCAATCTTTTCGCCGACATGGTTCTGGAGACCAACTACGTCGGAAGCGCGGGTCGCGGCCTAACCTCGCTGCGCGACATCAATCCCATGGTGCTCGGAAGTACGAATCGACTGCTCAATAGCAGCAGCGGCAACTGTGGACAGTACGTGGGTCTCGTCTGCTACGGTCAACTCCCTGAATTCCAGAACGTGTCGAATGCCAACTACAACGCTTTTGAAGCAAGCTTGACGCGGCAGCCTAAAGACTCGCGCCTCGGTACGGTCTACTACACAGTGGCCTATACCTACGGCCACAACATCGACAACGCCTCCGGCTTTCGGCAACGCAATTCCTCGGTACCCGCGTACGATTCGCATCTTTATTACGCTTCCGGGGACGGCGACGTACGCCATCGCATCAGTCTCAGTGGAGGATGGGACTTGCCCATCGACCGCGCGTGGGCTTCGGGACCGAAACGCCTGACCAAGGGTTGGAGTGTCTATCCGATCTTTACTTACCGCACCGGCTTCCCGTTCGACATTCCCGCGCAGTTACCCGACACTGCTGACCCAAGTAACCCTGGGACTTCGGGCGCGGGCGATCCAGGTCTTACAAACGTCGCCGTGGTTGAGCCGATCCGAACTTTTGATCCGCGTCACCAGCGTACGATCAATGAAATTACCTACGGTACCAACCCCATCACGGGGGGCTGCCAAATTACGACCCAAGCTGTTACGGGGAACTTTATCTTTGATCCCAATAGCTTCTCCAATGTGCCCCTGGAGAATAATGATTATTACGATGGAGGCACGCCCAATCCCTGTTTCCCGCAACTTGATCCGGTGAATAATCCGAAAGATCGAACCTACGGGTTGCTGCGTAACCGGCTGCGCGGTCCAACGCTTACCAACCTCGACATTGCACTGGCCAAGACGACTGCGCTCACGGAGCGCTACAAACTCGAATTTCGCGCCGAGTTTTTCAACGCATTGAATCATCCCGAGTTTGCGCAGCCCACAGTAGCCGACGGCGCCACGAACGTCGATAGCCCAAACTTCGGTCAGATCACAACCACTGGTACGTTCCGAGGCGCGACGCCGCGTATCGGGCAGTTCGCGTTGCGGCTCACGTTCTAGTGCGTTTTCGGCGGGCGAATGGCTCGGAAGATAACCGTTCATCCATTTTAATGAGGAACGCTTCGTGAGACGCAATCCATCGAACCAGACTTCGCCCAGAAGTCGAGGCGTACGAGTCGCTGCATTCCTGATTGCGAGCGCGTTGATGTTGAGCGAGGCCGTCGCGCAGAACTCATCAGGTATTCCGCGGCCTCCTGTCGCACCGGTTCGTCCAGTTGTGGACAACTATTTCGGGACGAAGGTTGCCGATCGTTATCGTTACATGGAGCATTTGAATAATCCTGAGGTAGCCGCGTGGATGAAAGCCCAGAACGCATATACGCGGCGCGTTCTCGATGGAATTTCGGGTCGCGGCGAGTTGCTGGCGCGGATGCGGGAACTCGACAACAGCGTGTCCGCACGGATCGGCGGAGTCGTACGAATCGCGGGCGGGCGTTATTTTTACCTCAAGATGATGAGCACGGAATCCGTGATGAAGCTGTACATGCGCGATGGGATCGCTGGGCAAGAGACTTTGCTGGTGGATCCGCAAAAGATTAGTGGGATCTCGACGCCCAGCGCGATCAACTACTTTTGGCCGTCGAATGATGGCCGTTATGTTGTTTATGGCATCTCCAGCGGGGGATCTGAGAAAGCAGTGTTGCGCATCGTCGATACTCAAACGACGCGTGAAACCGGCGAAGCGATCGACCGCACGGATTTTAACGAGAGTGTCGGGTGGATGCCGGACTCACATTCGTTCGTCTACAACCGCCTGCAGAAACTTCGACCGCACGCCCCCGAGACGGAAAGAGAGATCAAGAGCCGCGCCTATCTCCACATAATCGGGACCGATGCGGAGCGCGACCGGGCTGTCTTCGGCTATGGCGTATCTCGTCTGGTGAAGGTGGAACCGCCCAACATCCCGGAGGTGACGACTTTTCCAGAGGTACCGTTTGCGTTCGGTACCGTGCTGCAAGGCTCGCAAAATGAAGTGTCGATTTATGAGGCGGCGATTGACTCGGTTGGCAAGCCAAACACGCCGTGGCGGATGGTGTGCGACCTCGATGCGGAAGTCACGGGCATGGCTGTCCGTGGAGACGACCTCTGGCTATTGAGCCATAAAGATGCGTCGCGCTTCAAGGTCATCCACACCAGCGTGTCGCATCCCGATGTGAGCCACGCCGACGTCGTGGTGCCCGCCAGCGAAGCGGTCGTTACCAACATTGCTGCTGCGCAGGACGCACTGTATGTTCAATTGCGCGATGGCGCGAGCGACCGTCTGCTGCGCATCGGCTACGAATCTGGCGCTAAAGCGGAGCGGGTCACGCTGCCTTACGACGGAGCAATCGGACTTTATCCTTCGGACGTACGCACTCCCGGCGTTCTTTTTGAACTTTCCGCATGGACCCAAGCCAATCGATTTCTTGAGTACGATCCTGCGACGAAGAGCGTCCTGGATACCAAGCTGCGGCCGTCGGCGCCATTCGATCATCCCGATGACATTGAGTCGGAAGAGGTGAAGGTTGCGGCGGCGGATGGGACGCTCATTCCGCTATCGATTATCCACCGGCGCGGGCTCAAACTCGACGGCTCAAATCCGGTTCTTCTGAATGGCTACGGGGCCTACGGAAGTTCGCTCGACGCGAACTTCGATCCGGTGAACCTGGCGTGGCTCGAACGCGGCGGTGTTCTAGCATTTGCTCACGTCCGCGGCGGCGGCGAGTACGGAGACGACTGGCACAAGGCGGGGCAGAGAACGA
>Ga0302319_10005309_pt1 | contig 25950 bp, 20 predicted proteins | sample Bog_T0_2_FD_203319 | JGI IMG/M metagenome (GOLD analysis project Ga0302319, IMG submission 203319) | Peat permafrost microbial communities from Stordalen Mire near Abisko, Sweden - Bog_T0_2 | ecosystem: Environmental > Terrestrial > Soil > Wetlands > Peat | place: Sweden: Abisko, Stordalen Mire...
AGGCGTGCAGATGAATCGAAGCGGCGATGGTCTCGCCGGCGTTAAAGCGCGCAAAGCCTGCCTCGCTGCCGACTGCAAGCGTCGCCAGGCCCGAACCACTCTCGCGCAAGGCCCATTCGAGCAAGGGGTCGTGGCTGCCGCCGACAATCGGCGATGGCTCGGGACCGGCCATTCCTTCCGGCCGCGAAATGCTGGAGGCCAGCCAATGGTCGAGTTCGGCCTTGGGAAACAACCAGCGCCCGGTGACCTTGGTGCAAGGCACTGTGCCCTCGGCCACCATTTCATAAATCTTGCGCTCCTTAAGGCTTCAGCGGTGGTGAAAAGCTGCATACCGCTCACCTGCGCTCAAATGCATGATTTTTGACCAATAACCAAAAGTACCGAAAACCTAAGGGTTCGCAATCGCCCCGGTCAATACAAGATGCTAGTTCGAGGATTTTATGAAGTGAGACCATGGCGTTCCCTAGAGGACGCCACGAATTCAACCAAATCAATATCGCCTTCATTCACCCCATTGCGAAAAGTTCGTTCGATGATCCCGTCAAATGTGCCGCCGCGCGCAAGCGCGATCGACAGCATATCGGTATCGGTCCCGTAGTTGTTGGCGGGCTCAGCATGGGGTTGCTCGTTTTGGTTGAGTATGCTGTCCCAGCCATCTGAGTGAATGACAATACATCGAGTTTGGCCGCGATTCGCGCCGCCGCGACAGGATGTAGACGCCGCCCGCGCCGCGCCTTCGGCTGCCGAAACCCGCGCCACGGACAAACACGCTTGTCGAGGGGGGGGGCGCGTGTTTGCCAGGGCTATAAAATCTTTGTAAAAATTGGCTATGCGCCGTAGCTTTAAGAACCCGCCAAGAAGCGGACGCGTACCTCGGCCGCCCCTACCATATTCATGGTATGGCTCAGTCGCACCATGCACTGCATTACATATAGTCAGACGGCCAAAAGGGCGGTCCCTGGTGCGTCGGCTCGCAGCACGAGCGGGTTTGGGTGCGATAGTAGCTCAACGGTTCGCCGCTGCAGGTGTTGAAATGGCTGTTCGAAGCAGCGACCAAAGGAACGTCAAACCAGACCGGTACCGACCAAGGCAGCAGGGGTAACAGGGGCACAAACACGCGCAATCCCATTTCCGCGGCACTCACCATCGGACTTTTGACATCGACGGCCATTGTTACGGCGCTGGCGCCCAACATCGCCAAGGCCGGCATCCTCAAATCCGTTGAGCATGCAGTATCGCACGAAACGAAGTCTGCCACTTCCACAGTCAAAAAAGGTGCGGAATCTACCGAAAAGAGCGCTGCGAAAGGTGTGAAGTCCACCACCGAGACAATTAAAAAAGGCTCGGAATCTACCGAAAAGTCTGCCAGGAAGGACTTGTCCCATGTCGGGGAGAAGACTTTAAAAACTTCAGGTGTTGAGGACGTCGCAAAGGCGTCGTCGAAAACGATAGAAAAGAGCGTCGAGCATCCGCAAGAGACAGCCAAGGGGCTGGAGAAGGATGCCAAGACCGACGCAACGGATCTAGCGCACGGTAACGTCAAAAAGCTCATGACGGACACTGCCCACCAGGAAAATGCGATTGACGACGGAATATCCAAAGGCACCGGCGTATCCGTGGGGACGCTGAAAACAATCAATGCCATGAATGGCGGCGCGATAGAAAAGGCCGGGGTAAACGCGGCGGAGCATCCCAAAGAGACTCTGAACGCGATAAACAAGGACGCCAAAGGGGCGGAGATGGCCGCCCGGACGGACGCCGCCGATATAAAATCGGGCAATGCATCAAAGCTCTTGCGCGATACGACCAACCAACAAAATGCGTTAATTGCCGCGCAGCTTAAAACGGAAGTCGCCATGAGTGGCGTTCCAATCCCTAAGTCCATGGTGAATGCCGCGGTCAGCTACCAGACGACGATGAACACGATGATGACCGGGCAGGGAGCGGCAGCAATCGTCGAAGCTTTGGTTCACGGCAAGAATGGCGCCGCACTCGGGATGGCCATGAACGACGCAAATACGCTCCAGGGCAACCAGGTATTGAATGCAACCAATCACGAAGTATCCAAAGCCACCGGTATATCGACTGCCGTTTTGAACACGACCGAGCAGGTTGCGATGGCGTTGGCCGGCGGCGGCGAGGGCGCAGTGGCCTCGGATGCCGCAAAAGTCGTGGCTAAGGAAGCTGTTGAAGCCGCGAGTAAGGACGCGGTTAAGGCCGGTGTAGAGGCTGCACTTAAAGCCTCAGCCAAGCAGGGCGCTGAGGCCGGAGCCAAGGATGCGGCCAAGAGCACCGTCAAGGCTGTTGCAAGTGACACCGCCAAAGACGCAGCCAAAGACGCAACCAAGGATGCCGCCAAGAGCGCCGTCAAGGCTGCTGCAAAAGACGGGGCCGGGGATACGGTTAGCGCCGGTGTAAAGGACGCGGCTGACGTTATCCCAAAGGGTATTGTTCAAGATCGCGTCGCGTTTTTTGAGGGCCTGGGCAAAGCCGGGACCGAAGACGCGGCCAAGGCCGCCTCTGCCGACGTTGCTAAAGCCACGGCCGAGGACGCTGTGAAGGCCATGGTAGAGGACGCCGCCAAGGCCAAGGCCGAGGCGGCGGCCGGAGGCGCGGCCAAGACTGCGGCAAAGGGCGGTTTCGATGGCGCGGTAAAGTCGAGGCTGACGGCGGCGGCTGAGAAAGCGGGCAAAGACGCTGCGGAAAAGGGGCTGGATAAGGAAGCGACCAAGGCCGCTGTCGAGGCTGCGGTCAAGAAAGAGGGCGAGAATGTTGCCCAGGAAACGTCTAACCTCGCGCGTTACGCAGTTGAGAGTGGCGGAGATCCCATAAAACTTGCGGAGAGCGTAGCAAAGGACGCGGCCAAGGAAGCGTATCAATCTTTAGCTGGTGAAACTAAGGGCTTTGTCGGCGCCTTGAAAGGCTTGGGTAAAGCTGCCTACAACCTGGGGGATGACGACGCTATGGTGGCCGCTAAGGCTGCAGCGAAAGATTACACGAGCAGGATGATGGGCAACGTCCGCGGGTTGGATCCCGCCATTATGGATGAGGTAGCCGCCAGGACGACCGCAAAGATGGACAAGGCTTTTGTAGCGGATAGCCTTTACGCCTATATGACCGACCCCATGAAGGGCGGCTTAAAGCTGGCGACGACAATAGGCAAAGACGAGGCTGAACCGGCGATCGATAAAAAACTGGACAAGGCCGAACCAGCGGCCGGTAAAAAACTGGACAAGGCCGAAATAGCGGTCGATAAAAAACTGGACCAGGCCGAAAAGTGATCGAGACGCGGTCGCAAAGCCATTAGGCGCCAGGACTCTGCGGCGCTCTCGAGCGTAACGGCGGCTAAATCCCGCCCGCCATTTTTGCTAATGAAGCAGCCCTGCCCCCCGGGAATGGCGGTGGCGAATTATTCCGCAATTGCCCCCATCGGAACACCCCCAAAACCCGGCGAATCACGCTAATCTGGGTGAACGGGGATAACGATGCACATCACCTGTGCGGCGCCGGCAATGAGAATGGCAATCGCAGTTGTCGCGTGTGCTTGCCTCCTTGCTGGATGCAGCACGGAGAGTTCGACCAAAACCGGTAAAAACGAAAAACGTCATAAAGATACCGCTGGGTTGGCACAGGCAAATGCGGATATGCCGGTGATGTCGCCGCGACAGCCAATTCAACAACCCGCCATCGCCTGCCCGCATTGGACGATACGTCCGGAAGAAATCATGGCTGCCTATTGCGGGCCGTATCGGCGCTTCGGCCCACGCTGAATGGCGGCCAATCATTGCGGCGGCCCATTCTGCGTCGCCCCGTCCCTCCTGTGCCTTTGCAGGAGTAATTCTCCGCGCTGATCGCTCGCAATGCTCCCTTACGTTCGGCGCAATATGAGGCGTCGCTCCAGGCCGAGCATGAATTCCATACGTTGCGCGCCAATTTTTTCAGTGACCATCAGTAAGGTCACGCTACGGCGCAAAAGAGCGCTAAGCCCGTGGTAGAATACGAAAATTAACTACCGCGCGATCTTGAATTCATCCTTGGTCGTGAAACAGGCACGTAAGTAAAATACACAAAAATTGTTGATTTCATTGGCGCTCCCTAGGAGACTCGAACCCCTGTTTTCGACGTGAGAGGGCTAAAGCGACCCGCCGGCGGCTGTCCATGGAAACATCGATAGCTTGATATAGCTGTACTTTCATATTCTGCTGGCACGCTCATCCATGATCGTCCAACATCTATACACCCCAAAAAGCTTCCCAAAACTTCGGACCTCAGCATGTCGCCGGCCATTGAAAAAGCCAACCTACAGTCGCCAACGGTGCGCGGCCGTTTGGCCGTGCCGGTCGAACCTTACTTGAACTGCGATAACTACTGCGAACAGGCCGCCTCGTCTCGCGCCTCTTCGGTCGACTCTTCATTCGAATTGATGCGATCGACGAGTGCAACGAGTAGCGGCAATACCAACGGTGGGCAGCGGCACTAGCGTCAAAGACTGGAAGAAATCATGCAGTTTCACCTCAACGGATTTGCGCCCGGTGACCCCGAGATCTTCGACCGGTCGGAGCGATTCCCGAGTTCGGGTGCACAAGGTTCAGTTCCCGAGGACGTCGATGTCCTGATCGTCGGCTGCGGACCGGCAGGCCTGACGCTTGCGGCGCAATTATCTGCGTTTCCCGACATTAAGACCTGCATCGTGGAGCAGAAGTCGGGCCGACTGGTGCGCGGCCAGGCTGACGGCATCGCCTGCCGCACGATGGAGATGTTCCATGCCTTTGGCTTTAGCGAACGAGTGCTGAAGGAGGCCTGCTGGATCAATGAAACGACGTTTTGGAAGCCGGATGATCGGCGGCCCGAGAATATCGTCCGCAGCGGCTGGGTCCAGGACGTTGAAGACGGGCTGTCGGAGTTCCCGCATGTGGTTCTCAATCAGGCGCGCGTGCATGATTTCTATCTCGACGTCATGCGCAAATCCGCCTCGAAACTCGAGCCATACTATGCGCGGCGCGTCGTTGCCGTTCAGCCTGCGGTGGCCAGCAGTGATAGTGACGGTGCGGAACAACGGGTGACCGTCACTCTCGAGCGGCTCGATGAGCCGCACCAGGGGCAGACGGAGACGATCAGGGCCCGCTACGTGGTCGGCTGCGACGGCGCGCGCAGCACTGTCCGTACGTCGATTGGACGCGAGCTTTACGGCGAATCCGCCAACCACGCTTGGGGGGTCATGGATGTGCTCGCCGTCACCGATTTCCCGGACATTCGCTGCAAGTCATTGATCCAGTCCGCCAGCGAAGGCAGCATTATCGTCATCCCTCGGGAAGGTGGCTACCTCGTCCGCATCTACGTCGAGCTTACCAAGCTCGAAATCGGCGAACGGGTCGCTGGCCGCAATATCACCGTCGATGAACTCGCCGCGAAGGCGCAGCGGATTTTTAATCCATATAAGCTCGAGGTGAAGGAGGTCCCCTGGTGGTCAGTTTATGAGATCGGACAGCGGCTGACCGACAAGTTCGACGACGTTCCCGGCGAACAGATCGGAACGCGGCCGCCGAGCGTATTCATCGCCGGCGATGCCTGCCACACCCATAGTCCAAAGGCAGGCCAGGGCATGAACGTCTCCATGCAAGACGCCTTCAATTTAGGATGGAAGATCGTCTCCGTCCTGCGCAAGCGGAGTCCATCGTCTCTGCTGCATACTTACTCCGCGGAACGGAGGGCTATTGCCAAGGAACTGATTGACTTCGATCGCGAATGGTCAACGATGCTCGCATCGACACATGGAGAAGGCGGCGGAGCCGACCCTGCCAAGACCCAAAGCTATTTTGTTAGACACGGACGCTATACCGCGGGAACTGCAACGCATTACCGTCCGTCGATCCTGACCGGCGAAGGTGTCTACCAGCATCTGGCTAAAGGATTCACTATTGGAAAGCGCTTTCATTCTGCGCCGGTCGTGCGCCTCGCGGACGCCCGGCTGATTCACCTCGGCCACGTCGTCAAAGCAGATGGACGGTTTCGGATCATCGCTTTTGCGGGAGCTGGCGACCCGGCCGCCTCAACCTCCGTCATCCGTCAGTTGTGCGATTTTCTGGCAAAGAGCCGCGAATCTCCCATCCGAAAGTATACGCGCCGCGGCGAGGATATCGACGCCGTGATCGATGTCCGCGCGGTATTCCAACAAGCCCATCGAGAACTGGCCATCGAGGCTATGCCCGACCTGCTTCTGCCCCAGAAGGGCCGTTTCGGGCTTCACGATTACGACAAGATATTCTGCGTCGACACTAAAGGTGGCAACGACATCTTTGCAATGCGCGACATCGATCGGGAGGCAGGGTGCTTGGTCGTCGTGCGGCCGGATCAATATGTCGCGCATGTCCTCCCGCTCGACGGATATAAACAACTTACAGCATTTTTCGACGGCTTCATGCTGCCGCAAACAAACCAGGAAACACATCGGGTGACTGAAGCTGCAACGGGTTGAACGCAAGGTTCATTCCGCTTTCGTCGGCCAATTCCGGACAGCTCGTGGCCGGAAGTTTCAGTGACTATATGCGATGCCTCAAGATGGAAGCGTGCCAAGCTTTATGCGGTCTTTTAGGACCGTGGCGAGCGCGACAAACCTGCCAAGCATCAAAAGCGTCGGGAACTCAGGCGCGACCGTACTGCATTGCACGATCGTAAATACCGCGCTGGATGCCCTGCTTCGCCTTGGTGTTTTCCATCTTGATAGGCCGGTAACATCTAGGCCGCTCCGCTCCGATAGCTATACTTCCATTTTGATGGCAATCATTTTTAAATTCTGCCGGTACCCTTAGCCAAATTTTAGCGCACAAGCGATGGACGCTTCGGGTCAAACGTCCAGTGTGGAATCAGAAATTGCATGGCTACGGAATCATCGCGCCCGCCTAGTGCCATGCTTTCATAACGCCGATGCGCCAACTCTATCTGGGCCATGTCGATTTCAATGCCAAGTCCTGGCCGCTCCGGAACATTTACGAAGCCATCAACAATCTTGAAGGGCTCTTTCGTCAGCCGTTGGCCATCCTGCCAAATCCAATGGGTATCGATGGCCGTGACGTTTCCGGGTGCGGCTGCTGCGACGTGCGTGAACATCGCCAATGAGATATCGAAGTGATTGTTCGAATGCGACCCCCAAGTGAGCCCCCAGTCCCGGCACATCTGCGCGACCCGTATTGAGCCCTGAAGCGTCCAGAAATGCGGATCGGCCAACGGAATATCGACAGATTGTAACTGGATCGCATGGCCCATTTCGCGCCAATCGGTAGCGATCATATTCGTGGCCGTAGGCAGGCCCGTGGCACGGCGAAACTCCGCCAATATTTCCCTGCCCGAATAGCCTTGCTCCGCCCCGCAAGGATCTTCGGCGTAGGCAAGAATGCCGTGCATTCCACTGCACAATCGCACTGCCTCTTCCAAAGACCAACCTCCATTGGGATCAAGCGTTATGCGCGCGTCTGGAAATCGTTCAGCGAGAGCGGTGACGGCAACGATTTCATCTTCGCCGCGCAATACGCCGCCCTTGAGCTTGAAATCCTGAAAGCCGTAGCGCGCCTGCGCGGCTTCCGCCAAGCACACAATCGCTTCAGGCGTGAGCGCCTCCCGGTCGCGCAAATGAAGCCAGTCGTCCTTGGCCGGACCTGAATCGCGATAAGACAGGCTCGTCTTTCGACTATCCCCGACGTAAAAGAGATAGCCAAGCATCTGAACCTTTGAGCGCTGCTGACCTTCGCCCAGCAATGCTGAAACCGGAATGCCGAGAAATTGCCCCAGCAAATCCAACAGCGCCACTTCGACAGCCGTAATTGCATGAATGGCAACGCGCAGGTCGAAGGTCTGTTGCCCGCGACCGCCGGCGTCCTGGCCGGAAAACTGTAGCCGCATGGCATTGAGCACAGCATTGTAGGTCGCAACCGGTTGGCCTACGACCAATGGCCTTGCGTCTTCCAAGGTCTGCCGAATACGCTCGCCGCCCGGCACTTCGCCGACGCCGGTGTGACCCGCATTATTTTTCAAAATGACGATGTTGCGGGTGAACAGGGGACCATGCGCGCCGCTCAAGTTGAGCAACATGCTGTCTTCGCCGGCCACAGGAATGACCAGCATTTCGGTCACGACAGGCGAACCAATTCGCATGTCACGGTCAGCGGCCGACACCATATGAAACTCCTACCTTACAGCAATCGGCAATGCCTGCCGGCGCTAACTGTCATGGGTGCAATTGAAAATGCTCTAATCATATCAATCTTTTACATCAGATTTCGGCTTCGGTCCGCCCCGAAGAAAGTCCGGTTTGATGTCGCTTCTTAAACCGCCGCAATGCCTCTTCAATGCTTTTACTGCCGCCGTCAATCACGACGAGCCGGAATCATCACCGCGAACCATCACTGCGAGCCATCACTGCGAGCCATCAATAATGGTTGGTCAAAGTTGATGTGTACCCACTCGCTAAATTTATCGACAAAAACCACCCCATCAAATTCTGTCACGGATCATAATTACTGATTCTGCTCCAACTGAGCGAGCACAGCGTCACCCATTTCCATGGTCGACAGAACTTTGTCGCCCGGCTGCGCAATATCGGCGGTCCGGGCGCCGTTTTCGATCGCGGCTGCAACAGCGCTTTCCAATCGATCGGCTTCCTGAGCCTGGCCAAGCGAGAAGCGAAGACACATGGCAAAGCTCATGATCGCTCCAAGAGGATTGGCTATGCCTTTGCCGGCAATATCCGGCGCGCTACCGTGGATTGGCTCATAGACCGCATGACGCCCGCCATCGGCGCGTACCGGACCCATCGAAGCCGATGGCATCATCCCTAGCGAACCCGAAACCATCGCGGCGCAGTCCGACAGAATATCGCCAAACAGATTTTCGGTCACGATCACATCGAACTGCTTCGGATTGCGCACCAGCTGCATAGCGCAATTGTCGACATACATGTGGCTGAGCTCGACGTCCGGGTAATCCTTGGCATGCAGCGCCACCACCGTATCGCGCCAAAGGCCGCCGGTTTCGGTCAGCACATTAGATTTATCGACAGAGCATAGACGGCCTGAACGTGCGCGCGCCAATTCGAAAGCGGAGCGCGCGATCCGCTCCACTTCCGGCGTCGTATACATGCAGGTATTCACCGCGCGCTCGACCCCGTCTTCGATCTTTTCGCGACCGCGCGGCGTGCCGAAATAAATGCCGCCACACAGCTCCCGCACGATCATCATGTCGCAGCCGGCAATGACATCGGGGCGCAGGCTCGACGATGTGGCGAGCGCCGGCAAAGTGCGCACCGGGCGAAGGTTGCAGAACAGGTCGAGATCCTTGCGGATACGCAACAGCTGGTCGACTTTGCGCGCCTCGGCCGGAATCTTTTCGTATTCTGGCGAGCCGATGGCGCCGAACAAAATCGCGTCGGCGGCAACGATCTCGTCCCAGGTCTCCTCCCGCATCAGTGAACCATGTGCCTTCCAAGCCTGGATACCGAATAATTCTTCGCGCAGTTCGATGGCCAGCTTGCGTTTGGCGATGAACCATTCGACAACGCGCCGCGACTCCGCCAGAACTTCCGGACCGATGCCGTCACCGGCTAAAATCAATACCCGTGGCACGCGCGCAGTCTCCTCTCGGCGGTAAATCCAGGGCCGCGTTTCGAGGTCCCGGTCTTGATGCGCGCGAATTTGCGCGTCGAGTTTGAGCGTCATGCCGATTTCGTCGAGGCCTTCCAGCATCGCCGCGCGCCGCTCCGGGTCTGTCGTGAAGGCAATAGTGCGCCCGGACGGCGCGATGATGGTTTGCTTTTCCAGATCGACGGTGACGTCGGGCGGTTCGGCCCTCTCCAGTTCGGCGGCGAGCGCCTTGACGTCGCCTTCCGGCAGGCGGATCGGTAGCACGCCGTTCTGAAAGCAGTTCCAGTAGAAAATATCGCCGAAGCTTGGCGCAATCACGCATCGAAAGCCGAAGGCCGACAGCGACCAGACCGCGTGTTCGCGCGAGGAACCGCAACCGAAATTATCGCCGGCCACCAGAATCTTGGCGTCTCGGAAGCGCGGCTGATTAAGAACGAAATCGGCGTTTTCGATGCCATCGCCGTTATAGCGCCAGGGCTCGAAGCAGAACGGGCCGAGATCGCCCCGCTTATTGCCGATCAGCCGGTTGATCGGAATGATGACCTCGGTGTCGACGTTTATCCGCATCAATGGCGCGGCCGCTCCGGTCACCCGGATGAATTTTTCCATGGTCAGTGACCGAGCTTGCGGATGTCGGCGATGCGGCCGGCGACCGCGGCAGCGATCGCCATCTTCGGGCTTGCCAGATGGGTGCGCGCGCCCGGGCCCTGCCGCCCGACGAAATTGCGGTTAGTGGTCGAGACCGAGCGCTCGCCCGGGGCGATGATATCGCCGTTGGCGCCAAGGCACATCGAGCAGCCCGGCTCACGCCATTCGAAGCCGGCATCGAGAAATTTGCGATGCAGCCCCTCGCCTTCGGCGGCGCGCCGCACAGCTTCCGAACCCGGCACCACCCAGGCGCGCACGTTGGCCGCTACCTTGCGGCCGCCGAGCGCATCGGCGGCCTCGCGCAGATCCGACAGCCGTCCATTGGTGCAGGAACCAATGAAGACCCAATCGATCGGCGTGCCTTCGATCGCGTCGCCCGGTCGCAGCCCCATATAGGCGAGCGCCGCCTCCATGCTTTTGCGGCGGTCCGCGTTGGTTTCTTTCGCCGGGTCGGGAATGTGGCCGGTGATGTTGATCACGTCTTGCGGGCTAGTGCCCCAAGTGATTTGAGGCGCGACGGTCGTCACGTCGATCTCGTACTCGGCGTCAAAAACAGCGTCGTCATCGCTCGGCAGTTTGCGCCATTGCTCGACCGCGCGATCGAACAACGCGCCCTTCGGCGCGTAAGCGCGGCCGGTGAGATATTGGTAGGTGGCGTCATCGGGCGCCATGATGCCGGTCTTGGAACCCAGTTCGATCGACAGATTGCAGACCGTCAATCGCTCCTCAATGCTCAATTCTCCCACCAGCGCGCCGGCATATTCGACCGCGAAGCCGCGCCCGACGGCGGTGCCGAGTTTGCCGATGGTGGCCAGGATGACGTCTTTCGCCGTGACGCCCTTAGCACGCGTCCCGCGATAGGTAATGCGCATGATCTTCGGCTTCTGCTGACGTAGCGTCTGGGTCGCCAAAACATGCGACACTTCGCTCGAGCCGATGGCTATGGCTAGCGCGCCGAAAGCGCCGTGGGTGCAGGTGTGGCTGTCTGGGCAAACGACTGTGGACCCGGGCAAGGTCAGGCCCATTTCCGGCGCCGCGACATGAACGATGCCTTGGCCTTCGTCACCGATATCGAACAGTTTGACGCCGGCGGCGTATGCGCCGCGGCGCATTTCGCGCAGCAGCCGGCCCCCGATCGGATTGGTGTCGGTGGTTCGACCCGGCGCGCTCGAAATTGCGTGGTCGGGCATCGCATAGGTCAGATCTGGATTATGCACGCGGTAGCCGAGTTTTTGCAGCCGCGTGAAATTCGGGCCGCCTTCAAGATCGTGCAGATAATTTCGGTCGATCGCCAGCAGACACAAGCCGCCCGGCAGTTCCGCCACGACATGCTGCTTCCATATTTTGTCGAATAGCGTCTGGCCCGGCATGGCGGCTCCTTAGGCGTCACGGCGGCGTTGGAGCGCCGCCGTGCCGGTTATTTGTAGATGTCATTAGTGCGCTGCGAGCGCATTGTCGACGAACTTGTCGGTATAGGTCGCAGCCACGTCTATCTTTGCGTCGCTGACGGCTTTGTCGAATGCGCCCAACACGCGCAAGGCATTTTCCGCACCGGCCTTGTTTATGCGGCCATCGGCTGGCCACATCGCCTTCGATCGTTTTATGATGTCGATATATACTTCCGGGTCCTTACCCTGATATTCCGCAGGCATGTTCTTGGCGATCTCCGCCGGCATCGCCTTATTGATCCAGCGCAAGGTGCGCACGACGGCGGTCACCATCGCCTGCGTCGTATTCGGATTTTTGGCGGCAAACTCGGGCGTGACATAGATAACGCTAGACGGATATTCGCCGCCGAAGACGGCCTTGGTTCCCGCCGTGGTTCGCGTATCGAAAATCGCTTTCAATTCACCCGAGCGTTCGACCAGCGTGATCGCCGGGTCGGCATGCGACAAAGCATCGATTTCGCCCTTCTTGACCGCCGCTACAGCCGTGGCCGGACCGCCAACGCCGATAATGGATACGTCGTCCGGCTTCAGGCCGTTCTTGGCGAGAATATAATTGACCATGAAATTGGTCTGCGAGCCGGGCGCAGTGACGCCGATCTTGAGGCCTTTCAGGTCCTTCGGGCTTTTGTAATTGAGTTTTTTCGAGGTTACGAGGCCGAGCACGATGCCAGGATAACGGCCCATCTCCACCACCGCGACAATATGCTGGCCTTTGGCTTGCATCTGGATGGTGTGATCGAACGAACCTGCGGTGGCGTCGACATTGCCGCCAATAAGAGCCTGCAGGCTCTTCGAACCGCTTTGAAAATCGGTGACCTCGACGTTGAGGCCGGCGTCCTTGAAGTAACCGAGGTTCTGGGTAAGCGCGAGCGGCAGATAGATCATGAACGATGCGCCGCCGACCGCGATTTTTACGTCCGTTTTTTCAGGCTTAGAATCGGCGCCGTAGACGGTCGATGTCGCAATTTGCATCAGGCAAAAAATAGCGGCCAACTGGAATATGCGAACGTATCGCATGGTGTCCTCCATTCGGTTTATTGTTAAGCGTAAACCTCGGCAAAAATCAGCGCGTTCCTTTTTAGGCTTTTAGGTCCACTTTTCACTCAGCATCTATTCGATACCCGCGGATCATTCGGCACAAGCGTCATTTTACAGGCAAATGCAAAAGCCAAAGCGAGATCGATGGAAAGGAGATCAGCAATATGATCCTTAATAGATCCGAAAGTAGAAACGGGATCACGCCTTTCGCCGTTTCGAGATAGGGCACATCTTTTGCGATCCGCTGAATGATAAAGAGGTTTATGCCAAGCGGAGGATGAACGAGCCCTATTTCCACCACCATCAGCGCCAGGATGCCGAACCAGATCGATTTGGCTTCCATAGGCATACCGTAAAAGTCGAGCCCAATAATCATCGGATAAAAAATCGGGATCGTTAATAAAATCATAGCCAGAGAGTCCATGACGCAGCCAAGCAAGACATAAATGGCGATGATAGTAATCAAAATCAGCAAAGGTGGCAGTCCGCTGTTTTGAACCCACAGCGCTAGTTGCACCGGCATTTGCGTGAGCGCCAACCCGGTGTTGAGGACGTCGGCGCCGAGCAGCACGAGAAAGATCATCGCGGTCGACGACGCGGTGCCGATAACACTGGCTTTAAAGCCAAGCCAGCGTAGGCCATTGCGTACGGCGAGCGCGCCTGTCGCGGCGGCGCCGAATGCCGCGGCTTCCGTCGGATCGGCCCACCCGCCATAGATGCCGACAACGACGACCAGAAACACAAGCAGTACCGGCGCGGCCTCTATAAACGCGAGCATACGACGACCGAAACTCAGCGACTCGCCGGCCGGGCCTGCACTCGGGTCGCTGCGCACATAGAGCGCGATGACGATAAAGTAGCCCAGCGTCGCGATGATGCCGGGGATGACCGCCGCGACGAATAACTTGCCGATCGATTCTTGTGTCAAAAGCGCGTAAATGACCAACGGCACTGATGGCGGAATGAGAATGCCTAGCGTGCCCGAGGCGGCCAAGGTCCCGGTCGCGAGCCGGCCGGAATAGCCATGCGCCCGCAATTCCGGCAGCGCCACTTGACCCATCGTCGCCGCAGTCGCCAGAGACGAGCCGCAAATCGCGCCGAATCCGGCGCAAGCGCCTACCGCCGCCATGGCAAGGCCGCCGCGCCAATGGCCAACACATGCGGACGCGAAGCGGAACAGCGTTTTCGACAAGCCGCCGTGAGTCGCGAACTGTCCCATCAAAACAAAAAGTGGCAGCACTGCGAGATCGTAATTCGACAACCTCGCATAAATCAGATTATTCAATGTATAGAGCAGCGGCTGTAAATTGCCATTGTTCATGATAATCAGCGCGGCGGCGCCGGCGATTAACATGCCGACGCCGACATGCACGCGCAGCACAAGCAGGAGCATCAGCCCGCCGAAAATCCAGGCGCCGATCTCGATCGGGTTCATGAGGTTTGTTTCCGGGCTCGGAATAAGCCAACCGCCCGATAGGCGGCGCACAGCACGGTTAGCGCCAAGCTCGGCACCATGAGCGCCGTCGGGATCCACAGCGGCACCGAAAGCAACGTGGAAACTTCGTGTGTCTGCGTGAGTTGGTAGGCCGCGACCGACGTCCGCCACGTCAGCAAGGCAAAGACAATTGTTAGCATGACGTGGCCGACACTATCCAGGGCGCGTCGAACGCCGGCCGGAAGCCAATTCGTAAACGCCTCTACCTTAATATTGTGATCGCCGATTTCACAAATCGGGAAAAACGCGGCGCCGCAAATCGCGATGCCCATTTGCATAATTTCTACCGAGCCTTGAACCGGCCTCGAAAACAGTTGCAAGCCAACGATAGAAACCAAAGCCATCGCAATCAACGCGACGATTGTCACACCGGAAAAGACTGCCAGGGCGACCGCGGCCGCATTCAGAACGCGGCCGGAAAAGTCATGGTTATCGACTTCGGCCTCGACTTCTCCATCGAGGCCGACCGTCGTGTCATTACTAATCTGCAAGACTATTCACGGTGTTATTTGTTATTATGTTTTTCAGCGATTGCGCGCAGTTCCGATACCAGCTTGGCGCCGTCCATACCATCGACATTATAGCTCTTGATCCAGTTCGCTTCGACGGTAGCAGTTGCCTTGCGCATGGCTTCGTAAGTCTCATTCGAGACTTCCTTGACCATGTGACCATTTGCGATTGCCTTGTCGCGGGCGCCCGCTATGGCCAGGTCCCATGCTTTGCCCGCGGCCACGACTAAAGGCGTACCGCTGTTTTCGTCGATCACTTTCCTAAGGTCGGCCGGAAGCGAGTCGTATTTCTGTTTGCTCATCAGCAACGCCAACGTCGTCAGCTTGAGTGCAAGCTTATCGTACGGCATCTCGGTGTGATACTTGGTGACTTCGTCGATCTTCGCGGCCGGGACCAGTTCCCACGGGGACATCGCGCCATCAACGACACCCTTGGAGATCGATTCGGCAATTTGGCTCGGCGGTAGATTGACCGGCGTGCCGCCAAATTCCTTCAATACTTCCGCGGAACTGCGCGTGGCGACGCGTAGTTTTTCGTTCTTGAAATCCTCCATCGTTAGCATCGGCTTGTTCGCCGTGCTGAAAATCTCGCCGCCGCCGCTCCACATGCCAAGCACTTTGTAGGCGGCGAATTCCTTCTGATCATACTTCTGATAGAAATCCCATATCGTCAGCGCGCCGCTGGTACCGCCCGCCGGCACGGTAAACGGTACGCCGACGGTCTCGATCGTCGGGAAACGGCCTGCCGCGTAGCCCGGCACGGTCCAAATAATGTCGGCCACTCCGTTGGTGAGTTGGTCGATCAACTGCGGCGGCGTGCCGCCAAGCTGCATCGACGGATAAATCTGACACTTCAGCTTTCCGCCCGAGCCCTTGCTGATTTTATCGCACCAAGGCTCAAGGACGTTTTTTTGGAAATTCGAAACCGCCGGCAAGAAATGCGACACCTTAAGCGTCACTTCTTGTGCGTTGACTGGAGGCGCGGCGGTCAATAGCACCGCGCCGCAAAATATAGCGTAAAATTTCATCCTATCCTCCCTCGCTTATTTGTTTTTCACACCGACTCGCCGTTCGGCCACCCTGGCCTCATTATCAGGTTAGCGGTCGCCACATGCGCTATAGCGAAATATTATTCGCTGTATCGAAGTAACGTCTCTCCTCGTGAAATGTCAAGCCGAGGCAGCCAACGGCGACGACGTTCCAGTTCGGCTAAGCCAAAATTAGCTCCCGCGCCCCAACTGGAAGTAGGGACGGCGGTCTCGCCGCACGAGGCAACTCCGAACTCAGACAAAAACACAGCTATTACTTTTGGGCAGCGCCGGCTCCAACTCTTTCTGCCAAGTCCGCGGCACGGCGACACGCATTTCGAGCGCCATCTGCCCGTAGGCTTTGCCTTGCGGGTCGATGCGGCGCGATGCCATGCCGCCGCCGCCCAAAGCATTATCGACGAGAAAATTCATCGCATTCAATCCGGGCGCTTCAAAACGCCTAATCGGCCCGCTTGCCAGATGACCGAGTTGCGCCAGTATTTTCTCCGGTGTCACTTCGCGGCGCAGCAAAGGCAAATATTTCGGCTGCCTGGCGATTATCGCGATATTCGAGCTATCGCCTTTGTCCCCCGAGCGCGCATAAGCCAGTCGGCTCAATGGCACCTCGATAGTCGGTTCGTTTGAGATCGGGGCTACTTCACCGGCAAACTGCACGCGAACCGGTTGCTCTTCGCCGAGCGGCACTTCGACCGCGGTGACCGGACCGTCGCCGATCTGCAGCTTCGGCTTGCCCAGGCGGGCTTTGTCGATAAAAAAGGTGAACAGGCGCACAATCGGAATAACTTTCGGTCGGCCAGAGAAGATGCCGGTCGTCCCCGGCGCGAAACTGATTCCGATAGAGCCGACTTCGCGGGCGAAAATTTCCAGTGCATCGCGATTGGCGTGGTCAACCACGACACGCAGAACCACCTCGCGGACCAAACGCGCTTGCGAATTCTTGCCATAGGACGTCTCGGCGCCAAGAACCTCGATATGCGTCGCGGTGAAGTCGGCAATGTTCTGCGCCCGGAAATTCATACGCGCGCGCGCAATCAATGCCTCGCCGGTGCGCTCAGCCTTCAGGGCCGCTCGCGGACCGACGATCGAAACCAACGCGGTGGCGCGATAGCCGTCCTGATAAGTGGCCGAAACCTTATATTGGCGGCTCGGCGCGCGACCGCTAGCATTTTCCACTTTGACTTTGTCGGCGCTTATTTGGACCAGATGCACCTGTGAGAAATCGGCGGTCACGTCAGGCAAAGCGTAGGAAGCTGGATCGCCGATTTCGTACAGCGCCTGTTCGGCGATAACGCCGGGCTCTATCAGACCCCCGGTGCCGTCCGGCTTTAATATCACGAAGCTACCATCGGCGCGGCACTCCGCAATCGGATAACCAATGTTGTGCCAATCCGGCACCCGTTCCCAATCCGTGTAGGTTCCACCGACCGCTTGTGGGCCGCATTCCAGAAGATGCCCCACCAAACTGCCGGCGCCGAGATGCGTATAATCGGCGGCCTTCCAGCCGAACTCATGCATTAAAATACCCAGCGCCAGCGCGCTATCGGCGCATCGGCCGGTGATGACGATATCGGCGCCGCCATCGAAAGCGGCCTTGATCGGGATGGCGCCCAGGTAGGCATTCGCGGTCAATAATTTTTTCGGCAGCGGATCGTTTGAGACGGCCTCGCGCGTTTCGGCACGCAGTTCCTCGATCAGCGGCATGACGTCGTCGCCTTCGACCATGGCGACGCGCAGCGAAAGCCCCAGCTCGGCAATGACGGCTTCGAGCGCACGCTTGCAGCCCGACGGATTGACGCCGCCGGCATTGCTCGCGACCTTTACGCCGCGCTTGGCCAATTGCGGCAGCACGCGCTTTAGGTAATCGACAAAATCCGATGGGAAACCGGCGTTCGGATCTTTCATTTTCGCTCGGGCCAAAAGCGACATAGTCACCTCGGCGAGATAATCCATCATAAGATAATCGACGCCAGCGCCCAGAAGCTGCGGCAACGCGCCCGGGCTATCACCCCAAGCGCCGGAAGCGCCGCCAATTCGAATTATCTTTTCAGCCACCGTCCTACTCACATTTCCACTTTGGCGGTCGCCGCTCGTTGAAGGCGGCGATTCCCTCGGCTGCATCCGACGTCATCGACATCACCGATATCGATGTCTCCGCAAAGGCAAGCGCTTCCGCAAAAGCCATCGTTTCCATCGCAGCGATGGCGTATTTCCCGCGCTTCAAAGCTACCGGCGACATATCCAGCAGTTTTGCGGTTAGCGCGCCGACGCGCGCGTCCAGTTCGTCATAAGGCACGACATAGTTGGCAATGCCGATTTCGCGCGCGCGCGCGGCATCAATCAGCTCGCCGGTCAGGCACAGCTCGTTGACATGCCGCGCGCCGATCATTCCGCGCAAATAGACCAGCACTTGCATCGGGAACACGCCGACTTTGGCTTCCGGCAAACCAAAGCGGGCGTGGTCGGCGACGACGACGAGATCGCACAGCGACATCAAACCCATACCGCCGGCGACGCAATCGCCATTGATGCGGCCTACGATCGGTAACCCAATATTTCTCACCAGGCGTGCAAGCTTGCCGAAATCGGTCAACGGTTCGTCGAGGCCGAAAGTAAAGGTGCCGGTGCCGCCGGTTAGGTCGGCGCCGGCGCAAAACGCCTTACGGCCGACGCCCGTCAACACGACGCAGCGTATTGACGTATCCTGCTGCGTTGCGACAACTGCCTTTTCGATTCCAGCAATGACGTTTTTGTTGATCGCATTGCGACGTTCTTCGCGATTGATCCAAATCCAGAGGCTCCCGCCGCGCCTTTCGGTCTTGATTTCCGATATCGCCTCGCTGTCGACCATACGTCGCGCGCCCTTCTCTAGGCCGATGAGGAAAATTGGTGGTCTGCAAAACAATCGACGTCGGCTCGACGATTAGCCTAAAGTCGGGAACCGCTTTACGCTAAAGCGAAGCATTTTTCAGTACAGCGTAAATTATTTAAGGGATGAATCGATTTCAAGTCAAGCAGATCGCACATTGTCATGGGTGACTTGTACCCCAATGGGCGCTAAAGGGGTGTTTTAGGCATTTCTCATGGCGGTTGATCGGAGGCCGCTGGAGGTGTTGCAGACGGTTGCTTCGCCACGGCGAACAGGGCTATCTCGGTTGAGGCGTTTTTTGCGCGAGGCATAATGTCTAAAATCGTCGACCGCACTTTGGACTTTCTCGAGATGTTTGCCCGCGAAAAGCGACCGCTGGTGCTGTCCGAAATCGCCAGGCATTTGGATATTCCAATATCGAGTTGCCACGATCTCGTTCAGGCCATGCATGCCCGCGGATATCTCTACGAATTGGCGCCTCGCGCCGGCTATTATCCGACTTTGCGCCTGCAGTTCCTTGGCAAGGAAATCGGCGACAACGATCCAGTCGTGTTGCGCGCCGAATTGATCCTGAGGTCGCTCCGCGACACTCTTGACGAGTCGGTGCTTCTCGCCAAGGCGAACGGCGTGAACGCGAGCTATCTGCTCGCGCTTGAATCCAAGCATCCGTTGCGATTTCAGGCCAAGGTCGGCGATGAAGTCCGTAGCGTTTATGCAACCTCCGGCGGCAAGGCAATCCTTGGGAATCTAGATGACCGCGGGCTCGAAGCCTACTTCAAGACGATAACACTTAAGCCGCTGACAAGCCGGACCATCGCCACCAAGGCGGAATTGCGCCGCAACGTCGAATTGAGTCGAAAGCGCGGCTATTATCTCAATCAGGGTGAAAGCCTGGAAGGCGTTACGACGATATCATCAACTTTCCGCTGGAACACGGCACTTTTCATTGTGACCATCGCGGGCCCGGCTTCGAGACTGGATCAAAAGCTCGATCAAGCGATATCGATGTTGACGAATGTTTGTGCGCTTTTGGAATCGCAACCCGAAACCGCCCAGCGGGCGCGGACCTGACATTTAATCGAAGCACTTTGCGATCCAAGGGATTTATTCGCCAGGCTACTATCTCGCCTTTTTGGGCGCCAGCGGTCCGGACGGACCCAACACTTCCGCATTGTGTTCGCCGAGGGTGGGCGCGAGCCGGCGAATCGACGCCGGCGAGCAGCTGAATTCGACAGGGAAGCGTGCCACCATCACGCGGCCTTCGCTGGGATGGTCCTTCGTCTCAAAGAAATTCACCGCTTGCAGATGCGGGTCCTGCGTTAATTGCTCGATGGAATTTACCGGGCATGCCGGAATGTCGACTTTATGGAGGATTTCGAGCCATTCTTTATTCGTTTTCGCCGGCAAATGTTCGGAAAGGTAACGGCCGATCACCTCTGCATTCTGCGTGCGCGACTCCTGGCTGCGGAACCGCGGATCGGTATCCAGCAGATCCTGACAGCCGACCAGCTTGGTGAATTCGCGCCAGTGTTTGTCGGTATAAACGACAATAGCAAGATGGCCGTCGCGGGTCGCATAAGGCCCGCGGTTGCGCGACATCAGCCGTTTATAGCCCATCGGGCCTTCCGGCGGCACAAAGACTGCGCCGCCCATGTGATCGGCCAGGACGAACTGCGCCATCGTCTCCAGCATCGGTACTTCGATGGCTTGGCCCTCGCCGGTTTTCTCACGAAAATAAAGCGCACTGAGAACCGCGTTGACGACGTATAACCCAACGACGCGGTCGCAAATATTGATCGGGGCATAGCGCGGCGCGCCATCGACGACGCCGAACAGGCCGGCGATTCCGGAGGCCGCCTGCATCAGATCGTCGTAGACAGCTTTGCCGGAGTCAGGCCCGCCGGATCCATAGCCGACCGCCGAGCAATAAATTATGCGCTTATTGGCTGCCTTGAGGGCTTCGTAATCGAGACCGAGTCGCGTCAAACCTTGCGGCCGGACATTCGATACGACGACATCAGCCTTGTTGGCCAGGGCCAGCAATGCGGCTTTGCCTTCAGTGGTTTTCAGATCGAGTACCACACTGCGTTTGTTGCGGTTGGCTAGCAGGAACATCGGCCCCATGCCTTCGTGCCGCCAAGGCCCGATCAGCCGCATCGTATCGCCGGAAGGCTGCTCGATTTTGACAACGTCCGCACCAAGGTCACCGAGCGTCTGTGTCGCCGACGGTCCCATGACAACGGTCGTCATATCGAGAACGCGGACGCCGCGCAGCGGTCCGGTCGCCGGCATTGCTTCATCGGGCCAGATCTCTGTCGATTTATCGGCCATGTACGTTTCTCGCCCAATTCGCGGTTTCGTTCGGTCAAACACCGCCCAGGCGGACGCCCTACCGAAACGGCTTAATTCGGACCAAAGGCGTCACTACATTTCGCTAGCCCGATACAGTATACGAGCGAACGATCTATCGGCTGATCGGCACAGCGCTGTCAAGGCGCCGCCCGCGTCTCAAGCGCCTGCAAAGCGACCCAATACGTCGGAAGAGTAGCCAGATCACCGCGCAACTGGCAGGTCTTGACAGCCGATTGTCGGCGCTGCAAATTCGCTCATACGGAATTATTTTCGTATACCTGAAGTGCTGGTAACCGCTTTGCCTGCATTTCTGCTGCCGCAAAACAAAGGCGTTGATCGCGCGCTTAAATGCGCGGTCTGGGGCCGTTAGACTCTAAAAATGGGGGAGGATGAGAAATGCGCAAAAAGAATTTGATGACACCGTCGTGCCAGATATTTAGCAGAATTTTCGCGCTGCTGATTTTCACGGCAATTGGAACCGCCGCTCAGGCGTTTGATTTAAGCAGTCCCGACGTTGGGGCGAACATACCGTTCTCGAATAAATTCGTTTTCAACGGTCTGGGCTGCAAAGGCGAAAATCTGTCACCCGCATTGACCTGGAAGAATCCTCCCGAAGGCACAAAAAGCTTCGCGCTGATGGTTCACGACCCCGACGCCCCGACGGGCGGCGCTGGTATCTGGCATTGGGTCGTCATCAATATTCCGGCGACGACGACCGGATTGGAACAAGGCGCCGGCACCGGCGATGGCGCCAAGCTGCCGTCCGGAGCCAAGCAGATCAACAATGACTATTTTGGTATGACTGGCAATCCCGGCTGGGGTGGTCCCTGCCCTCCCAAGGGCGCCAAGGCGCATGATTATAACTTCACGCTTTATGCGCTGAAGGTCGAGACGCTTAAGCCGCCGCCGGCCGCGACAGCCTCGCAAGTCGGCTTCATCATCAACTTGAACGCCATCGGCAAGGCCAAGATGACGGTGCCGTTCGGAAGAACCGAATAAATCATCCCCACCAATTGGGGTTGGATGTTTGTGGCTCTGATAATTTTGCCGCAGGCGCCAACTCAATGCTTGGAGACAACCAGATGAACTCCGGCAAACTACTACTCAGAGAACAACGCCATGAAATATGTTCTGCGGCCAGAAGATGTTCCGTCGTATAGCCCGGCAAATCACAGCGGCACCAAGAACTACCGCATGGTCGCGCCCGGCGTTAACGGCGCTAAATACATGGAAATCATCTACGGCGACATCGAGCGTCACGAAGGCGCAGTCGCACATATGCATCCCGACCTCGAACAGGCCACTTATGTGATCGAGGGTGAAGCAAAAGTAGAAGTCGGCGGCCAGAAATACCACGTCAAAGCGGGTGATTTATTGTTTTTTCCGTCCGAGGTTTATCACGATATTCAGGTGATCACCGAACGAATCAAACTGCTTGTAATTTATTCGCCGCCCTATGGCGAAGTCCCGAGCAAGGTCGTCAAGAAAACGCAAGACCGGGTGTTATAGTAGCGCACCGGCGGAGCCGCTTGTGCGCAGGAACACTCCGCGACAATAACAACTCACAGAGCGTCTTGATGACATCGGTCCCGTGCGCTTTGGATCTCACGCGCCCTGTTTTCTGCGCGTCATCATACGTTCGTTTCCGTTGCCCGTGGCACGCCCCGTCACTAGAACGCCACTCGTCACGCGCCGGCTGCACTTCAGACGATGCCGGATTTTCGCTAATTTGCGCTTACGACGATCTGGCACTGTGACGGCCCAGAAAGGCAGCCTCACACGGGCGATCGGCCGCGAACGCCCATGCACGACCCTGCATACTCCCCAAAACCTTCCCAAAAACCGGGTGCGGGAGCTTGCAAATTCACCTAAGTTATTGATTTAACTGGCGCTCCCTAGGGGACTCGAACCCCTGTTTTCGCCGTGAGAGGGCGACGTCCTGGGCCGCTAGACGAAGGGAGCTTGGGCCAAGCCGTTACGGTTAGCCTCCATCACCGGCGCGTGCAACCGTCAAATTCTCGAACGGGAAAGCGGTTCGCCTAGGGCGCTTTGGTGATCCGTGCGCCACCCAATGCTTTGAGCGTATTGAGGTCGTAGCTGCGCAATTCAAGCGCGCCATTGATCTCGACGGTTAGCACAATGCGGCCATCGCCGACCGCGCTCGATATGACCTTGGCGCCGGGGGGTAAGCCCGCCGAAACACTTGCCTGCGCTTGGGCAACTTGCGGCGCCCTTCCCTCCAGGTGAAAAACGCGATAGCCGATGACGCCTAGCACCACCGCGACCGCGACGAAGGTGGTCGCGCTCGCGATCAACATCAGCCGGCGCACTTGCGCCAGCGCGCGCGCCTGTTCGGGATCGAGTGGTTTTTCATCGTCGGACATAAAGCGAGCCTATGACGGAGAGCGCGACCGAGACAGTCACGATTGCCGCGGAAGAAGCCGGCCAACGCATCGACCGCGTGCTGGCCGCGCGTATTCCTACGCTGTCGCGCTCGCGGCTGAAAGCGCTGATCCTGGATGGCCAAGTCAGCATCCAAGGAGCGCTGGAAGCGCGCAAGATCGATGATCCGGCTGCCGCCGTCAATTCTGGCGATATCGTCATGGTCAATTTGCCGCCGGCGCAAGAGGCCAATCCCAAGGGCGAGGATATCCCGCTTAGCATCGTCTACGAAGACAACGACCTGATCGTGATCGACAAGCCGGCCGGCCTGGTCGTGCATCCATCCGCCGGCCACGCTACCGGCACGCTGGTGAATGCGCTGATCGCGCATTGCGGCGACAGCCTGTCGGGCATCGGCGGCGTCAAACGGCCCGGCATCGTGCATCGGCTCGACAAGGATACCACCGGGCTTTTGGTGGTGGCCAAGAACGACCGCGCCCACAAGGCGCTCTCCAAGCAGTTCGCCGATCATGGCCGCGAAGGCCCGCTCAAGCGCGGCTATCTGGCTTTCGTCTGGGGCGCACCCGACCGGCCCAAAGGCACGATTGACGCACCGCTCGACCGTCACCCGTTTTCCCGCGACAAGCGCGCCGTGCGTCCAGATGGCCGCCAAGCCATCACCCATTGGCAGTTACTGGAGACCTTCAAAGGCAAAGACGGCAAGCCCGTCGTCAGCCTGATCGCCTGCACTCTAGAAACCGGCCGCACCCACCAGATCCGGGTTCATATGGCCCATATCGGCCATCCAATCCTGGGCGACGCCACTTACGGCACTGGTTTCAAGACCAAATCCGGCCTTTTGGGCCCGCAAGCCAAAGCCGCCGTGGAGGGCCTTGGCAGACAGGCTTTGCATGCTTATTTACTGGCTATTGAACACCCCGATTCCATCGCTTCTGGCCAGAACCTGGAGTTCCATTCGGAACTACCGGGCGACTTGGCTCGTTTACGTGATGCCCTGGTCGCGAATGGCAACGATTCAAGGCCAGAACGCTCTAAATAGATCAACCAACCCAATGGCTTGGTCGCATGCGGCAACGCATGGCTGGGTCACGGCGACGTGACGGCGAGATGCTTTATTTCACCACCCCGGTCCATTATGCTGCAGTTGCGAAAGCGCGCTGTCGGCTCGGGGAGCGATAGCGACAACCGCCTGCCGATCCGTCGGGGGCAAACGTAAGGAGGGCGCTATCATGGCCCGTTCCGCCGCAATGCCGGCACTCAAGGCCGAATCCGGCCTCTCTCACTACCTGGAAGAAATCCGCCGGTTCCCGATGCTGGAACCGCAGGAAGAATACATGCTGGCGCGCAGCTGGCGTGAGCACGGCGATCGTGACGCCGCTCATAAACTCGTCACCAGCCATCTGCGTCTCGTGGCCAAGATCGCCATGGGCTATCGCGGCTATGGCTTGCCGATTTCCGAAGTCGTGTCCGAAGGCAATGTCGGGCTGATGCAGGCGGTCAAACGCTTCGAGCCCGAGAAGGGCTTTAGGCTCGCGACTTACGCCATGTGGTGGATCAAGGCCGCGATCCAGGAATACATCCTGCGTTCGTGGTCGCTGGTGAAAATGGGCACCACCGCCAACCAGAAGAAATTGTTCTTCAACCTGCGCAAGGCCAAGAGCAAAATCTCCGCGCTCGAGGAAGGCGACATGCGGCCCGATCAGGTCAAGCTGATCGCCAAGCGCCTCGGCGTCACCGAGCAAGATGTCGTCGATATGAACCGGCGTCTGGGCGGCGACAGTTCGCTCAACGCGCCGATCCGCGACGATGGCGAGAGCGGCGAATGGATGGATTGGCTCGTGGACAACCAGCCAAGCCAGGAACGCGTGCTGGCCGATCACGAGGAAAGCGACAACCGTCACAAGGCGCTGATCTCGGCGCTCGACGTGCTCAACGAACGCGAGAAGCGCATCTTCGAGGCGCGCCGTCTTGCCGACGATCCGATCACGCTCGAGGATCTCGCCACCGAATTCGGCGTCTCGCGCGAGCGCGTGCGCCAGATCGAGGTGCGCGCTTTCGAAAAGGTGCAGAAGGCGGTGAAAAACCGCATCGCCGTGATGGAACAGCCGGGTGGCACTGAGGCCATCGAGTCCGCGACGATGCATTAAGTTCGGCATCGATTTCGTCACACACAAAGTTAGATGGCCGGGACATTGTCCCGGCCATTTTTGTTTTCGAACATGCAAAAGCGCCCGTGTTTTTTACCGGCCCCGGGTAGGCCGTCTTCCAACTTTGCCCGCCCTCGAAATCCGAGGGCGCGCGGAACGCCAAGGGTCCGGATGGACCCACGCGCCTCGACGCCTCGCGACATCGAGGCTTGTCGAAGCAGTTAGAAACGCAAGTCCACCAAACCAATGGCGTCCCGCGCGCGGTGTTTATAGGTTTGCTCCGCGCCGGTCTCGGTGGGAGACCCGTTCGTTCGCTGCGCCCGTTACAGACGCCACGACGCTCCACCGGCGGACCCCGGCCAC
>Ga0302319_10005311_pt1 | contig 25940 bp, 25 predicted proteins | sample Bog_T0_2_FD_203319 | JGI IMG/M metagenome (GOLD analysis project Ga0302319, IMG submission 203319) | Peat permafrost microbial communities from Stordalen Mire near Abisko, Sweden - Bog_T0_2 | ecosystem: Environmental > Terrestrial > Soil > Wetlands > Peat | place: Sweden: Abisko, Stordalen Mire...
TTCACCGAATTGTAACAATTGGAGGGCCACATGCGCGCGTGTTTGCTTCCGCACCTTCGGGGCGGTTTCCGCCGGGGGGCTGAACCCAGGGCAACGCTCGTGCCTCGCGCAGCCCTGGGCTTTCTTGCTTCACGCCTTCGGCGTGCCGGAATGCGGATCGGGACGGGGGCGGCGTTCACCGAATTGTAACGATGCTTCGGGGCGGTCTCCGCCGGGGGCTGAACCCAGGGCAGCGCTCGTGCCTCGCGCGGCCCTGGGCTTTCTTGCTTCACGCCTTCGGCGTGCCGGAATGCGGTTCGGGACGGGGGCGGCGTTCACCGAATTGTAACAATGCTTCGGGGCGGTTTCCGCCGGGGGGCTGAACCCAGGGCAGCGCTTCCCGCAGTCGCGGGACGCAGCCCTGGGCTTTCTTGCTTCACGCCTTCGGCGTGCCGGAATGCGGTTCGGGACGGGGGCGGTGTTCACCGGATTGTAACAATTGGAGGGCCACATGCGCGCGTGTTTGCTTCCGCACCTTCGGGGCGGTTTCCGCCGGGGGGCTGAACCCAGGGCAGCGCTTCCCGCAGTCGCGGGACGCAGCCCTGGGCTTTCTTGCTTCACGCCTTCGGCGTGCCGGAATGCGGATCGGGACGGGGGCGGCGTTCACCGGATTGTAACAATTGGAGGGCCACATGCGCGCGTGTTTGCTTCCGCCCCTTCGGGGCGGCTTCCGCCGGGGGCTGAACCCAGGGCAGCGCTCGTGCCTCGCGCAGCCCTGGGCTGTCTTGCTTCACGCCTTCGGCGTGCCGGAATGGGGTTCGGGACGGGGGCGGCGTTCACCGAATTGTAACAATGCTTCGGGGTGGCTTCCGCCGGGGGCTGAACCCAGGGCAGCGCTTCCCGCAGTCGCGGGACGCAGCCCTGGGCTTTCTTGCTTCACGCCTTCGGCGTGCCGGAATGCGGTTCGGGACGGGGGCGGCGTTCACCGAATTGTAACAATGGGAGGGCCATTGTTGGGTTGACCGGAAAATGGGCACTCATAACCTCTCGGGTTCCGTTTTATGAAGAAAACCTCTTTGGCAATCGCCCTCCTCCTCTGCGGCATGGCCAATGCCATGCCTGCGACCGCGGCTTCAACGGCGCCCTCCGCAACGCTTACACCGCCTGACAATTTGGGCGATGCGAAGGCGGCGTTTCAGGAATTCGTCGATGATCATCGAACCCACAATCCGCGTACGCTGGATCTGTTCCTGCCGGATTGCGCGGTGACCTACACGTACGTGGCCGGCAAGCAAACGAAGGATGTGCACATCCCGATGATCAAATATGCGGCGATGATTGACGCTGCGTACAAGGCGAAGAAAGGGACGCACGATCAATTTGAGAATCCGAAATTCACGGTGGACGGGATCAAAGTGATCGTGACCGCGACGGTGCTGGCTGGGGATTCCCATCGGGAGGATCCGCTTACCATGGTTTACGAGCGGGATATGACTGGGCAGATGAGCATCAAGGTGATGCATGTGACGGTGCCGGTGGAGAAGCTGCCGTAAGGAGGGAGGGGAGCAATGCGGATTTCGGATCTCGGATTGCCCGCCTGAGGCGGGTAAACTTGAATTGCGGAATGGCAGAAATAACGTCGGGAACGTGAACGTCGTTCACGGTTTAGGGCCCCATAGTGGATTTGGGACGATTTTCGGTCGCCCCTTCAGGGCCTGGCTCGTTTCGGGTCGGTTACCCAGGGCGACGTTCGTTCCTAACTTTGCCCTGGGCTGGCTTGGGGCGGGCCTTTGGCCCTCAAACTGAGTGCGTCTAATTTGGTGCCGTTCGAATCCGGCCCATTTATTTCCCCATCTTCCGCGGTTGCGCGGGAGGGGAATCCGGCCAGAATAGGCGGGTGGCTTTTATCCGTGCATTTTGCCTGGCGCTGGTTTTTGCGGCGGCCGTCCCGGTCTCGCGCGGGGCGGATTGCAATGCGACGGTGCTGAGGGAGATCGGCGCGATGCCGCTGGGCGGGGAGTATGGGACCACGCGGGTGGCGACGGTGGCGCTGGTGCGGGCGGCGCATTTTGAGTCGGGCGAGTTTTTTGTTCTCCCGGCGCCGGATTCGCCGAGCTTCTGCTCCGGGGCGACGTATCTGCTGTTCCTGAAGGCGATCGAGCAATTGCAGCGGGACGGGCGGGTGAAGCTGAACGCGGAGACGATGGAATCGCTGGTCATCCACGATGGACAACGCGACGGGCAGGGGGTCTGGGGGCGCTGGAATGCCAATGGGCCGGGAACGGCGCGGCTGTTTTATGAACTGGGGCTCGGGAGGAATTTCACCGATTTTGCGGAGGCACGACCGGGCGATTTCATGAAGATATTCTGGACTGACGAGGTCGGGAGCGCGGAGCATGGGCACTCGGTGGTGTTCCTCGGCACGGATGTGGAGAACGGGGTGCCGTCGGTCCGGTTTTGGTCGAGCAATATCCCGGGCGGTTACGGCGAGAAGAGCGTGCCGCGCAGCAAGATCGTGCATGCGATTTTTTCGCGGCTGGAGGCGCCGGAGAATCTGGCCAATATCAAGAGCGTGCCGGATGTGGATCCGTATCTCTCCTCGCTGCTCGCCAGGCGGTCGAGTTTCCCTGAGGCGATGCAGAAATGCGGGTTATGAACGGGGAGGTGAGGGTTGGAATCGCGGGCGTGGGGAATATCGGCTCCGCGCATGCGCGATGCATCCTGGAGGGCAACGTGCCGGGGATGCGGCTTGTGACGATCTGCGATGGCAACCCGGCGCGGCTGGGGGCGGCGGCGGGCATCAAGGTGTTTGCGAAATATCCGGAGATGATCCGGAGCGGGGAGATCGACGCGGTGATCGTGGCGACGCCGCATTTCTCGCATACGGCGATTGGAATCGATGCGCTGGAGAATGGGCTGCATGTGCTGCTGGAGAAGCCGATCTCCGTGCATAAGCGGGATTGCGAGAGGCTGATCGCGGCGCACCGGGGGCCGCAGGTTTTCGCGGCCATGTTCAATCAACGGACGGATCCGTTTTACCTAAAAATCCGGGAGATGATCCGGGAGGGAGAGCTGGGGGAAATTCGGCGTATTCACTGGACGATTACGGACTGGTTTCGGACCGCGGCATACTATGCCAGCGGGGGCTGGCGGGCGACCTGGGCGGGCGAGGGCGGGGGGATATTGCTGAACCAATGCCCGCATAATCTGGATTTGTTCCAGTGGATGTTTGGGATGCCGGCGCGGGTGCGGGCGTTCTGCGGATTTGGGCGGTATCACGACATCGAGGTCGAGGATGACGTGACGGCGTACATGGAGTTGCCGAATGGCGCGACGGCGGTATTCACCGCGTCCACGGGAGAAGCGCCGGGGAGCAACCGGCTGGAGATCGCGGCGGAGCGGGGGAAGCTGGTTTATGAGAACGATCAACTGACCTTCACGCGCAATGAAGTGCCGATGTCGGAGTTCAGCCGGGCGTCGGAGGAGGGTTTTGCGAAGCCGGGGTCGGCGGTGATTGCGCTGCCGATTTCCGGGCATGGGGAACAGCATGCGGGCATCCTGCGGAATTTTGCCGATGCCATTCTGCATGGGGCGCCGCTCATTGCGCCGGCAGAGGAAGGGATCCATTCGGTCGAGCTGGCCAATGCCATGTTGTATTCGACTTTTACGGGAAAGACGGTGGAATTGCCGCTGGATGGCGTGGTGTATGAGCGCCATCTGCAAGAATTGATCGCCACCGCCCGCGCCAAACCATGAGCTTTCAAGCATCCGATGGAATGAACTACGCACCGAAGGGCGTGCCGAAGGCGGTGGTGCAGGCGGGGGAGTTTCCGTTTGCGGTCGCGCACCTGGATCATGGGCATATTTTCGGGCAGACGAATGGGCTGCTGGAGGCGGGCGGGGAATTGAAATGGGTGTACGATACGGAGCCGGCGCGGCTGGCGGGGTTTCTGCAAAAATACCCGGGGGCGAAGGCTGCGCGGAGCCTGGAGGAGATTCTCGATGATGCCGAAATCAAGCTGGTGACCGCGGCGGCGGTACCGTCGGAGCGCGGGCCGATAGGGTGCAGGGTGATGGAGGCGGGGAAGGATTATTTTACGGACAAGACGCCGTTTACGACGCTGGATCAGCTCGCGCAGGCGCGGGAGGTCACGGCGCGGACGGGGCGGAAGTACATGGTGTATTATAGCGAGCGGCTGCATGTGGAGTGCGCGATCCATGCGGGGGTGCTGATCCAGGAGGGTGCGATCGGGCGGGTACTGCAGGTGGTGGGGCTTGGGCCGCACCGGTTGAATCTGCCGAGCCGGCCGGCGTGGTTTTTTGAGAAGGCGAAATATGGCGGGATTTTGTGCGATATCGGCAGTCACCAGATTGAGCAGTTTCTCTTTTACAGCGGGGCGCAGGATGCGCGGGTGACGCATGCGCTGGTGGCCAATCATGCGCATCCGGATTACCCGGAGTTTGAGGATTACGGGGAGGCGACGCTGCTGGCGGACAATGGGGCGACGAACCATTTTCGGGTGGATTGGTTTACGCCGGATGGGTTGAGGACCTGGGGGGATGGGCGGACGTTTATTCTCGGGACGGAGGGGTATATCGAGTTGCGCAAATATATCGATGTGGCGCGGGATGCGGAGGGGGACCAGCTTTACCTCGTGAACGCGGCGGGGGAGCAGCATCTGTCGCTGCGGGGGAAGGTGGGGTTTCCGTTTTTTGGGGAGCTGATCCTGGATTGCCTGCACCGGACGGAGAATGCGATGACGCAGCGGCATGCGTTCAAGGCGGCGGAGTTGTGTTTGCTGGCGCAGGAGGCGGCGATGCGGGCGTAACGGCGGTGCGATTCCGAAGGATGATCTTGCGATCTTTGCAGTTGAAAATTATTTCACCGCAGAGATCGCAGAGATCGCAAAAAGAAGGGCTCCGAGTCGCAGTGTTAACCGAGTAAATCCGTAGAAAAACAAGCGGATAGCAACGGATGCGGCTACTTGAACTTACACCTTCTGAAGAATCTCTGTCGAACTGCGCAGAGGGTTCAGGTGCAAGTTAAAGTGTAGGTGCCGCTTCGACAGGCCCAGGGCCTTCGGCAAGTACACGCTGGCGCGCGGGTGGCGGGGCAACTGGGATTCTATTCTGCCTCGTCGAAACGGACGCCTTCGGCTTGGAGGACGGTGAAGATGCGGCCCAGGATTTCGTGGGCGTGGCGGCGGACGACTTCGTTCAATGCTTCGCGGCTGATGGCGGAGTAATCGGCGTAGTCTTCCTTTAGCTTGAGGCCGAGGAAGTGTTTGAATTGCTGCAGGGAGTCGCCGATTTCCAGCGTGGCGGCGCGGTCCTCGTGGTCGCTGGTGAGCTCCTCGATGCGGTGGCGCAGTTCCTGATTTTGTTCTTCGAGCTGGGCGTTGAAGCGGCGCATTTCCTCGAAGTCCTCGCTGGATGCAGCGGGCTGCTGGGCGCGGCTACGGCCACGTTCTCCGCGATCGCCACGGCGGGCTGCGGCCTGGGCCTGGGCAAGCTCCGAACGGAGGCGGGCGACATAGCCCTCGATATCGCGCAGGGAGCGGTTGAGATCGAACGGGGCGCGGTCGCGATCGCGGCCACCGCGCTGCTGCTGCTCGCGCTGCGGACGCTGGGTGGGAGCGGGACGGGGCTCGGGGGGCTGGCCTTCGTTTTCCGGCTCAGCATTTTCTCTTTCGTCGTCCTCATCCTCATCATCCAGGGGCAATTCCTCCTGGCTTTCGTCACCCGTGGCGGCCGGCTCGGCGGGATCGCCCTCGGGCGCGGATTCGTACACGGGCATGGGCGCGGGAGGAGGCGCGGGGGCCTGCTGGCGGGCTGGGCCGGTGGCGAGGGCGGCTTCCAGGGAGTCCGGGAGCTTCGGGATGATCTTGCGCAATTCCTTGTGCCAGCGGGCCTGCCAGCGGTTTATCGATTTGCCGATCGACTCGATGTGCTCGGGCGGAAGGGTGTCGAATTTATCGGCGTCACAAATCCAGCGGAGGACCCAGATCTGGGTGAAGATGGGGGCCTGTGCGCATGATTCGAGCGACGGGGTAATGAGCTTCTGGGCATCGGCCGGTTTCATGTCCGTCATGGAGACGTTCATGATCCATGGGCGGGCCTTGCCGAGCATCACGTTGGCAAAGATCTGGCGGTCCTTGGTCGAGGAGCCGCCCTGGGCGCCGCCCATGGCCTCGCAGACGCTGGTGATGAGCTTGAGCGCGGCGGCCGGGTCCTGGGCATGCAGGCCGCGGGCGAGGCTGAGCCGGATGCGCCGGGAGACGTCGCCATCGGTCTTGCCGAGGGCGGCCAGGAGGCGCGCCCGTCCCGCGGGCTTGGTCTCGGGCCATGCCTCGGAGACGGCCTTGACGCCGGCGCTCCATGGGAGGGTGAGGATGGCTTCGAGGGTCGCCGGGAGGGCCTTAGGGCCGCCGGTGATGGTTTGCTTGAGCAAATCGACCGCGCGCGCCTCGTCCTCGGGCGTCATGCGGGTGGTTTTTGCGCCATCAATGATGGCTTGCAGTTGCTCCTCGGATTTTGAGCCCGGTGTTGCGTCGTCGGGCTGTTCGGTTTCTGTCAGTTCTTCCTCAAGATTTTCTTCGTTGGTCATTCGCTGCGGGTCCAGGGGTAAAGGATTAAAAAATGATGCGCCGCCTGCGGGGGGTGTGGGGTCAGGGGCGGCGGGGATGCCAGCACGGTCTCTAAACGAGAGCGGGCTGGCATGACAGCCCAAAAATGCGGATTGCCCGCCTGAGGCGGGGAAACTTGGATTGCGGATTGCGGATTGCGGAAATAACGGGGAACGCGGAAATATTGTTCAGGGATTTGATACCAATGGGCTCCGGTTTTTCGACGGGACCCTGATAGGGTGGGTGGATGGCACGCTTCAATATGCGGCTGATGGACTTAATCGCAACCGTTTGGAACGGGCTGGGCACGCCGTTGCGCCGGCGGCTTGCGTGGCTGGCCAATGACCGGTTCATCCACGGGGTGTCAGGGATCATCCTGGACCGGCAGGGGAGGATCCTGCTGCTCAAGCACCGGTTCTGGATCAAGCAGCGGTGGGGGCTGCCGGGCGGCCTCGCGCGGCATGGGGAGACGCCGGGGGCGACGCTGAGGCGGGAGTTGATGGAGGAGACGGGGCTGGAGGTGCGACCGACGCGGTTGCTGCGGGTTCATACCACGCGGGGGCATTTGGCGGAGTTTATCCTGCTGGCGGAGTGCGAGGGGGAGCCGGTGGCGAGATCGGCGGAGATTATGGAGGCGCGGTTTTGGGAGGTGGGGGCGCTGCCGGGGGATTTGCTGGGGAGCCATGCGGAATTACTGGGGCGGTTGCTGCCGCTGGCGGATGGGGCGGGGATGGCGCTGGAGGAGTGACGGGGCTGGGGGCGAGTTCGAGCCTGCCCCCCGCACGGGTCAGCGACCCGTCGCTACAAAGATAGTGGGGTGGTCTGGCCGGTTCATCCCTGTTCCCACCGGTGGGCATCGCCTGCGGGGAGGCCGAGGTGATCGAGGATGCGGTGGACGATCGTGTCCGCCACGGCTGCGACATCGGCGGGACGGCTGTAAAAGCTCGGGCAGGCCGGCATGAGGATGGCGCCGGCTTCCAGGACGGTGACGGCGTTGCGGGCGTGGATGAGGCTCCATGGGGTCTCGCGGGGGACGAGGATGAGCTTGCGCCGCTCCTTGAGGAAGACGTCCGCGGCGCGCAACAATGTGCTTTCGCTGGCGCCGGAGGCGATCCTGCCCAGGGTGCCCATGGAGCATGGGATGATGACCATGGCATCGAAGCGCGCGGAGCCGCTGACGAAAGGGACGTGCATGCCGGCGCCGTCCGAGTGCTCGATCACGCCCTCCGGGATGTGAAGATGGTCGATTTCCTCCGCGATCACCTGGCGGGCGTGGCTGCTGAGAAGCAGGTGGATTTCGTGGGCTCGCGCGTCGAGGCGATCCAGGAGGCGCTGGAGATAAATGGCGCCGCTGGCGCCGGTGCCTGCGATGACGAGTTTCACTGTTGGCTCGCCGTCTTGAGGTATTGATCCACGGCCGTGCGCCATTGGGCCCAGTTGGTGCCGTAATCCTGGCCAACGTAAATCTGGAGATCGCTCAGGGCCTCGGCCTGGAAGGGGTGATTGGAGATTTGCGCGATGTCGAGGAAGGCGTTGAGCTTTGTGGGGTCGTTGCGATTCATCAGGTCTGTGAAAAAGACCGAGAGGACGGATTCCGGGAGATTCGAGTTCAGGAGGAGGGGGCGGACGGAGCCGTAATCGGAATCGGGGAGGAGATTGGAGATATGATTGGCGGCCTCGATCTGGCCATCCTCGGGGAGGGTCGGGAGGATGTTGATGAGCATCTGGGCCATCTGGGATTCGCTGACATTCGAGCGGAGGATGCCGTCGATGGTGTTCTCCCATGCGGGGGGAACGGTATTGGGCACCTGCGGAGCGGCGGGGGCGGCGGGAGAATTGGCGGCGACGGGAGGCACGTTGCCGGGGGCGGGAAAGGGGGTTTCCGCAGGCGTGGGAGTCGCGAGGGCGAGGGGCGTGGGCGGGGGTGTCGGGGGTTTTTGCAGGAGGGCAAAGGCCACGACGGCGCCCACGACGACCACCGCCGCGATGGCGAGGATGGTCCGCGTGTTATCCGACGCTGGTGGCGGTTGGGCCATTGGGAGAAGCTTTCTCTTAGGATGCGGGTGGCGTCAAGGGCGGGGTGGATTTCGGAGGCGCGGAAACATGGAATCCATGGGCGGTTACAATTCGAGGGATAGCTGTGCTGTCTCTTCTGATGCTTCGGCGAAGCGGACGCCTGCGCCGAGGAGGCGGACGGGGAGGCCGGCGCCGCGGCGGTAGGCTTGCTCCAGGAGGGTGTTGAGGGTTGGGAGGGCGGGCTCGTGGGCGATGCACTCGGCGGTGGTGCGGGTGAAGTTTGCAAACTTCAGTTTTACGTAGACCTTGCGGATGGGGCGCGGGTCGCGGGCGCGGGCGAGGTCGCGCATCAGATCGGCATGCAGGGTCGCGAGACGCTTTTCGCACTCGGCGAGGGTGGAGAGATTTTGGGAATAGGTTTGCTCGGTGCTCAGCGATTTCCGGAGGCGATGGGGCTGGACTTCGCGGTCGTCGATGCCGCGGCAGAGATCGTGGAGCTCCAGGCCGAACCGGCCGAACAGGGCGTGCAGCTCCACTTTCGAGAGCTTCTGCAAATCGCCGCAGAGGCGGATGCCGCGACGGTCGAGCTTCTCCGCGGAGACGCCGCCGATGCCCCAGAGCTTGCGGACGGGCAGGCCCGCCATGAATGCCGCGACGCGGCCGGGGGCGACGACGCACTGGCCGTTCGGCTTGTTCATGTCGCTGGCGATCTTGGCGAGGAGCTTGTTCTCCGCGATGCCGGCGGATGCGGTGAGGCCGGTCTCGTCGCGGATGCGATCACGGATCTCGAACGCCACGCCGGCGGGATCGAAGGGGAGATGGGAGACATCCAGGTAAGCCTCGTCGAGCGAAAGGGGCTCGATGGCCGCGGTGAATGCGGCGAAGATCTCGCGAATGCGCTGCGACTCGCGGCGGTAAACGTCGAAACGGGTGGGGACGACGATGAGCTGGGGGCATTTTTGCAGGGCAAGAAAGGTGGGCATCGCCGAGCGGACGCCGAAGGGGCGGGCCTCGTAGGAGCAGGTGGTCAGGACGCCGCGGCGGTCGCGCGAGCCGCCGACACCGACGGGCTTTCCGCGGAGCTCGGGATTGTTCCGCTGCTCGATGGCGGCGTAGAAGCAATCCATGTCGAGATGGATGATTTTGCGGCGCCAGTCCGGCATGGCTTCAAGAGGGCGGGGCCGGCTTGGAGGATTTCCCGGCGGCGGTGAGGCGCTTGAGCAGGGCGGGGCGGGTCACGGGGATGGTGTGCATGGCGCGGCCGATGGCCTGGGCAGGGGTGACGCCGGGCTGGCCGTGGATGCCGAGGAGGCGGACGAGCTCGGCTTCGAAATGGAGGAGGGCGCGGAGGGTGGGCTTGCCGCCGTCGAGGTAGCGCAGGGCGCGGAGGAAGAGGTCGAAGAGTTCCGGGACGGGATGCTCCGGCTCGGTGACGAGCTCGATGAGTTCCACGAAATAGGCGGCGAGCTCGGTGCGGAGGAAATCGGCGCGCAATCCATCGAAGGGCTGGGAGAGAGCCACTTCGCGCAACGTGTGGAGATCGCTTTTGCGGCTGGGGACGAAGCTGATCTCCGCGAGGAAGAAGAGATCGAGCTTGCCGGCGAAGGGGCTGCGGGGGCGGCGGGCGCCTTTGGCGACGGTCTTGAGGCGGCCCTCGGTCTCTGAGAGCCAGGTGACGATCCAACTGGTGTCGCTGAGGCGGGTGCGGCGGAGGAGGATCGCGGGAGTCGTCTTCAAGGAACCAAATGGGTTACGGGCAACGATTCATTTGACGACCGGAAGGTTATCGGAAAGAAGTCTCTCATGGCCGAAGAAGCAACACAAACAGGCGCGCAGGAAAACAACTCCCCCGCGATCGATACCCAGAACCTCAGGACCGTGTACGCAAACGTGTGCCGCATCGTGCCGACCCCCGCGGAGATCATCGTGGACTTTGGACTCAACGCCAATTTCTTTAGCCCGGTGCTCCCAGAGCCGCTGAAGCTTGAGACGCGGGTCGTCATGTCGCCGGATGGGGCCAAGCGCCTCGCGCAAGCCCTGTTGAATACGATCCACAATTACGAGGCGACGTACGGGGTGATCGAGCTGGATATCCAGAAGCGCAGGAAGCCGCCGGCGCAGTAGGACGCTATTGCGGATTGCGGATTGACGGAAATAACGTGGACAACGTCTCCGTTATTCGCGGGTCGGACGTCATGCGACCTCTGCGTGAGGACGCATCACTTCTCCCCTCCGCTGGCTGCTGTCCAGATCCTCCGGGCTATTTCTCGGCGGTGCGGGGGGCGCGGTTGAGGTCTACGAAATCGGTCAGGATGTCGAGGGCCTCGTTGCGGACGGGGTCGAAGATGGCTTTTTTGTCCTGCTGGCCGTCCATGTCGTCGTCGGTGGCGTCATCGTCGTCGGTGGGATCGGCGCCGTCGGCGGCGCTTGCGAGCTTGGTGTCGAATTTGACCTGCTGGAGGGCGGGCTGGCTGACATTGTCCAGGGTGATCAGGAAGTCCTTCTCCGAGGGCATGGGGTTTTTGGCCCGCTCGGCCACGCGCTTATCCTCGCGGGCTTTGTCTTCGGCCATCTCCTGGCGGCGGACTTTCTCGTTGAGGGAAATGGTGTTGTCGGCAAGCTGTTGCTTGGTGCGGGTGAGGTCGTCGGTGATCCAGCGGAATTCGCGGTTGGCGGCGACGCGGGCCTCGCTGCGGGCGCGGAGCTCCTTGACGTAAAGGGGGTGATCCCACTTGTCGAAATCTGCCGGCTCGACCTCGTCATAAGGCATGGGGTCCTTGAGATCGCTCTCGCCAAGGTCCGGGCGGTCGTAGCGGGAGGGGATGCGGATATCGGCGCGCACACCCTTGAGCTGGGTTGAGCCGCCGGCGATGCGGTAGAATTTCTGGATCGTCAGCTTGAGGGCGCCGGCGTCGCTGGGATCGCTGCCGAGGAAGGGGACATATTTCCCGATCTCCAGCACGGTCTGGACGGTGCCCTTGCCGAAGGTGCTCTCGTCGCCGACGATGATGGCGCGGCCGTAATCCTGGAGGGCGGCGGCGAAGATCTCGCTGGCGGAGGCGCTGAGGCGGTTGGTGAGGACGATCATCGGGCCGTCCCACTCAACGCCGGTGGCGTCGCGATTGCGGGAGATGTGAACCATGCCGCTGGCGTCCTTGGCCTGGACGACGGGGCCCTTGCCGATGAAGAGGCTGGTGAGCCTGATGGCTTCGTCCAGGGAGCCGCCGCCGTTCTCGCGCAGGTCCATGACGAGGCCGCCGATGTTCTCCTGCTTGAGGCGCTCGAGGAGGGCGCTGACGTCGGTGGTGGTGCTCTTCGCGCCGGGATCGCCGCTATGATCCATATCGGCATAGAAGGAGGGGAGGGTGATCCATCCGACTTTGACGGGCGGGCCGCCATTGGGATCGTCTTTCTCGATCAGGTCGGCCTTCGCGGCCTGTTCCTTGAGCTTGATCTCGTCGCGGACGATATTGATCACCGTGCGCTGGGAGGGATCGGTGACGCGGGCAGCGATCACCTGGAGGCGGACGGTGGTGCCCTTCTTGCCGCGGATCATATCGACGACCTTGTCGAGCTTCATGCCGACGCAATCGACGAACGCGCCATCGCCCTGGGCGACTGCGCTGATGCGGTCGTTGACCTTCAGGCGGCCATCGCGCTCGGCAGGGCCGCCGGGGACCAGTTCCATGATCTTCGCGTAGCCATCCTCCGCGTGCAGCACGGCGCCGATACCGACGAGCGAGAGGCGCATATTGATGGAGAAATTCTCCATGTCGCTCTTGGAGAAATACTCGGAGTGCGGATCGTAGGTCTGGGCGAGCGTGGTGAGGAAGTAGCGGATGACGTCCTCATTGTTCTCCTCGTGGAGATTGAGGAGGAGCTGATCGTAGCGCTTGGTGAGGACCTTGACGGGGGTATCGACGGTGTGATCGGCCAGTTTTTCCTGGAGATACTCGCCGGTGAGCCGGAGGTGCCAGAGGTGGTCGGCATCTGCGTCGTCCTTTGGCCACGGGGCCTTGGCGCGGTTGAGCTCGAGCTTGTCGTTGGTGGTGAAGTCGAATTTATTGGCGGCGAGATCCGCTTTGACCTTCGCGACGCGGTCTTCGACGCGCTTTTTGTAAGTATTGTAGATGTCGAAGGCGGGATCGGCATTGCCGAGCAACACGTCGTTGCCGAGGGAGGTGGCGTACTTGGCGGTGAAGTTATCGATGTCCGCCTGGGTGAAGAAGAGGTGGTTGAAGTCCAGGGTATCGAGGTAATTCTTGAGGAAGCGCTGGGAGACGGTGTCGTCGAGCTTCTGCCGGGAGTAATGCCCTTCCTCGAGCAGGCGGGCGACGGAGATGCAGATCTGGCCCTGATCCGGAGTGGGATCCGCAGCGATTGCCCGGTAGCCGCCGCCGGGAGCGAGCAAGGCAAGGGTGGTGACGAGCGACAGGAACAGACGGCGGGAGGGCTTCATTTGGCGAAAGTCTTTCACAGTGGCAGAATTGTTGGGGAAATCAAATGCGGCGTTGGCCAGATGGGTCTCTCAGGCTCTTTTTTGCTCAATATGCCTGGAATGGCGCGACGCGGCGGTCCGGAAAGCCCTTCCCAATCGATCCATGGTTCCATTAAATCGTGCGATGATCATAGACAGCTTTACCGGCGGGATGTTCGAGACGAACTGTTTCTTCCTGCCGGAAACCGGCATTCTCATCGATGCGCCGCAGGAATCGGCCGACTGGCTGGCGGAGCAGGGGCACGAGGTCAAGCTGCTGCTGCTGACCCATGGGCATATGGACCATGTATGGGACGCGGCGCGCATCCACCGGGAGCATCATTGCGTGGTCGGCTGCCACCCGGAGACGGTGCCGATGGTGTCGGATCCGGAATTCTTCCGGCGGTTTGGTTTTGCCCTGGAGGTCGAGACATTGGCGCCGGAATTGATGATTACCGCGACGGCCGGGCGCGACCTTGGCGGGGTGGAGTTTCAGGTGCTGGAGGTGCCGGGGCATTGTCCCGGGAGCCTGGTTTTCTTCTCGAACGCGGAGCGGCTGGCATTTGGCGGGGATGTGCTCTTCGCCGGCGGGGTCGGGCGGTGGGACCTCCCCGGGGGGGACAAGGAGCTGCTTTTTACCGGGATCCGGACGAAGCTTTTCCCGCTGGGTGACGATGTGAAAATCCTGCCCGGGCACGGGCCGGTGACGACCATTGGGCGGGAGCGGGCGAGCAATGCGTTTGTCGGGGAGGGGTAGGGGTTAGTTTCTCTGGAATGGGATGACGTTGAGTCCGTTCACGCGGCGGAATTCCCCTACATTTCCTGTCACAAGGTCCATCCGGTGGACGAGAGCTGTGGCTGCGATCCAAAGGTCGTTTGCGCCGATAAGTGTCCCGGTCGATTGCAGCCGGCGATAAAGCTCCCCGTATTGCCATGCGATTTCCATCGTCCAGGGGAGCATTTTAAATGGCGCGCATAATAGCTGCCAATTGCGGAAATTCGCCGCTGTTTTTCCGGCTGCCAGTTCGCCCGCGACGGTGAAGGTGATGTATAACGTCTCAGCAGTCCTGGAGGACAGAAATGCGGCCGCCACGCCATGACCTCCGCGGTGACGCTCCCTCTCAAAGGCGATGACGAAACTTGTATCGAGGATCAAGCCCACGGATCGTCCGGGGGTTTGTCGTTCCTGTCGGCGGCTTCGACCTCGTTCAAGTACTCTTCGCTCACGGCGCTGCCGCCTTTGCGTAGATACTCAAGCAGGCTGGCACCGGTACTCGCGGGTTCTTCAAATTGAGCGCGGCGGACGACATCGGTGAATGACTCGCCTGGGCGCTTTGAAAGGCGGAGCTTTTCGTAAGCGTCGAGTTCGAGGGTGATGGTCTTGGTGGCCATGCACGAAGCATGCACGAAATGTGATCTTTCGTCAACGAGGGTACAGCAGTCATCAAAGCCGACGTCGGTTCAGGGTTCGCCCCGATTAGAAAGAGGTTGCCCGTGTGCGCGGATGGGAATATGGGGCATTATGACGATGGGAGATATTGTGAAGCTGAGGGGTGGGGATCGTCCGATGGTCATCCTGGGGGTGTATGGGGAGAATGTGGAGTGCGGGTGGTTCGAGGGGAATGACCAGGTTGAGGCGGAGTTTCATATCGATTCGCTGATCAAGGTCGCGAGCGGCGACTTGAACGGGGCGTCGCTGCCGTTGGCGGAGTAGGGCTTGATTTCCGATGCGGCGCAGGGCAGATAGTTAATGGGGGTAAATCTTTCGTGAAAGCGCGCATTGCAGGGCGACGGCGCGATTTTAACGTGAGAGGGACGCCCTTAACCATGCCGGCAGCCGATATCATCAATCCAGGGAGCGCAGATTTCAGCGAGTTAAACCGGCTGCGGCAGGAGCTTCGCAGGGCGCACGAGGCGCTGGAGGGGGAAGCGGCAAACCGGCGCCAGCTCGACCGGGCCGTGATCATGACGGTGGACCGTGAGAGGCAACGCATGGCGCGGCTGCTGCACGATACGGCCTGCCAGAGCCTCAACGGGATCGGGCTCCTCTCGCAGGTTATCATGCGCAAGCTGGCGTGCAGCGGCATCGTGGATGCGGCCGACATGACGGAGCTGGGCCAGGCGATCAAGGGGGCGACCCGCGAGATTTATTGGGTGGCCCGGGAAATCCGGCCGCCGGCGGAGATCGATGAAATCGCAACAGCGCTGGCCCGGGCGGTGGAATCGGTGGCGCCGTCGCTGCTGTGCGAAATCGAATGCGCGGAGGAGGTGAGCATTGAATGTCAATTTACCGCGGAGCAGTTGATGCAGATCGCGCACGAGGCGGTCAGGAGCGCGGCGTTGCGCGAAGGGGTGACGCGGATCCATGTGGCGCTGGCGATCCATGGCCGGCAGGTCACGCTGACGGTGTGCGACGATGGCCATGAAGACGCGGCCGGTACCGGGGGCGCTTTTGATGGACTTGAGCAACTGGACCTGATGGAATTGCGGGCGCGTGTCGTCGGCGCTTCGCTGGATTGCTCCTACCAGGAGAACCGCGGCACCACTCTCACATGCATGCTGCCCCAGCATCACTGACCCCAACGACCGCGACCGCCCCAAAGAGCCGGATATTCATCGTTGATGACCATCCGATTTTTCGCCAGGGGCTATCGAAAATGATCTGCGCCGAGGAGGACCTGGAGGTGTGCGGCGAGGCCGCGACCGCGCCGGAAGCGCTCGACGCGCTGCGGAGGATCAAAGCGGACGCGGTGGTGATCGATATTTCGCTGCCAGGCTCCGACGGGATCGAGCTGCTGAAGCATTTGCGCTCCGAGCACCCGCACCTCCCGCTGCTGGTGATCTCCGCGCATGACGAGAAGGTGTACGCGCTGCGGGCACTGCGAGCGGGCGCGGCCGGTTACCTGATGAAGAACGAGGGGGAAGACTGCCTCATCCCCGCGCTGCGCAAGGCGCTGGCGGGCGAGGTATGGGTGAGCCCGGCTTTCGGGGAGCAGATCATCTACAAGGTGGTGCATGGGGCGGAGGCGGGCGGGAATCCGCTCGATGGGCTCTCCGACCGGGAGCTGGAGGTACTGCGGCTGATCGGCGCGGGAAAATCGACGCAGGAGATAGCCGACCTGTTGCACTTGAGCGTGAAGACCGTCGAGAGCCACAGGCTTCATATCAAGGAGAAGCTGGCGCTCCAGACCTCCACGGAGCTGGTGCGTTTTGCCCACGAGTGGGTAGGGCAGGAGTCTGCCTGAACATTGCGCTCGTACGCCGGGCGCAGGGTTGCCATAGATGGACCCATGCCCCCAGAGGTTTCTCCAGAGGAGACTGGCGGCAGCCCCTCGCGGGCTGACGCGCCTGATCCGGACGCAGGAATGCGGTTCGAGGCGATGCCGATGGTGGGATTGGGCGGATCGGCGGGGAGCATCCACGCGCTGATGGCATTCTTCCGCGGGATGCCGCCGGACTCGGGGATGGTTTTCGTGGTGATCCTGCATCTCTCGCCGGAGCATGAGAGCACGTTGCCGGAGTTGATCCAGCGGGTGACTCCGATGCCCACGATCCAGGTGCACGACAGCGTGAGGGTGCAACCGAACACCGTGTATGTCATCCCGCCCGGCAAGTCGCTCGCCTCTACGGATGGATGCCTGCGGGTCGCGGATATGCACGCGGAGCGGGGCAAGCGCGTGGCGGTGGACCTTTTCTTCAGGACGCTTGCGGATACGCATGGGCCGAGCTCCGCGGCGATCGTCCTCTCCGGCGCGGACTCCGACGGGGCGCTGGGGATCAAGCGGATCAAGGAGCGGGGCGGACTGACCATCGCGCAGGACCCGGATGAGGCGGAGCATGGCACCATGCCGCGCGCGGCGATCCAGACGGGCATGGTGGACTGGGTGTTGCGCGTGGAGCAAATGCCCGGGCGGCTGCTCGATTACTACCGCATCGGGGCGGAGCTGAAGCTGCCTCCGGAGGATGGGCCGTCGCCGGCGGAACTGGCCGAGCCGGAGCCGCTGGAGGGCGAGGCTGCGTTGCGCGAGGTGCTGCGCTTTCTCCGGGCACGGACGGCGCGCGACTTTTCCTATTACAAGCGGGCGACCATCCTGCGCCGGATCTCGCGCCGGATGCAGGTCAATGGGATCACCGAGCTGCCGGAGTACCTGGAGCATTTGCGCACCCATCCGGGCGAGGCGGGTGCGCTGCTGCAGGATTTGCTGATCTCGGTGACGAATTTCTTCCGCGACCGCGAGGCGTTCGAAGGCCTCGCGATGGTGATTCCAGAGCTTTTCAAGGGGAAGGGGCCGAATGATTGCGTGCGCGCGTGGATCTCCGGATGCGCCTCCGGGGAGGAGGCCTATTCCATCGCGATCCTGCTGGCGGAGCATGGGCGCACGCTGGAGGCGCCGCCGGCCATCCAGGTCTTCGCCACGGACCTGGACGAGGAAGCGATCGCCGTGGCCCGTGCGGGAGTGTACCCGTTCACGATAGCCACCGATGTCAGCGAGGAGCGGCTGCGGCGGTTCTTTGCGGTGGATCATCGCGGGTACCGGGTGCGCCAGGAGCTGCGGGAGACGGTGCTCTTTGCATGCCACGATCTGCTCAAGGATCCGCCTTTCTCGCGCATGGACCTTGTGTCCTGCCGCAATCTTCTTATTTACCTCAATCGCGATGCCCAGGCCAAGGCGTTCGATATCTTCGCGTTCGCGCTATGGCCAAAGGGAATGCTCTTCCTTGGCTCCTCGGAGAACATCGACGAGGGGAGCGCGCTCTTCACGGTGACGGACAAGAAGAATCGAATCTTTGAGCACCGCTCGGCAGTACGTCCCATCTTCCCGATCCCGAGCGGGCAAGGGATCCTGGCGCGGGCGCAGCAGTTGCAGGATCAATTGCGCGAGCGTCCCGGCTTTGCGAGCGCGCTGGTTTTCAATCGTGCGGGCGGTCTCGCCAGCCCGGGTCCCATGTTTGGGGAAAACGATCCGTTGGGATCGGGCGACCTGCACCTGAAGCTGATCGAGCGGATTGCCCCGCCTTCCATCCTCATTAATCGCGACCATGAAATCGTGCATCTCTCGGAAAGCGCCGGGCGGTACCTGCAATTCGGCGCGGGAGAGCTGAAACGGAACCTGCTGGACCTGGTCAAACCGGCATTGCGCATTGAATTGCGGGCGGCGCTTTTCCATGCGGCGCAAAACGGCGCGGCGGTGGATATCCCACAGTTGCAGGTGGAGCTCGGCGGCGCGGCAGAGAGCGTCAACATCCGGGTGCGGCCCGCGCCGGACATCGCGCCGGATTTTCTGCTGGTGATCTTCGAGAACGCCCTGCGTGGTGACGTGTCCGGCGTCCCGCCCCTGGTCCTGCGGGCGGATGCGGAAACGGTGACGCGGCAGCTCGAGCGGGAAACGGAGAGCTTGAAAATCCAGCTCCGCGAGACGGTGGAGCAATACGAGGGGTCGGCCGAGGAATTGAAGGCGAGCAACGAGGAGTTGCAGGCAATGAACGAGGAACTGCGCTCCGCCACCGAGGAGCTTGAGACGAGTCGCGAGGAGTTGCAATCGATCAACGAGGAGCTGACGACCGTCAATCAAGAGCTCAAGCAGAAGGTGGACGAGCTCGCGCATTCCAACAGCGATCTGCACAACCTGATGGTCTCGACGGCCATCCCGACCATCTTTATGGACCGCCAGTTGCGGATCATGCGTTACACGCCGAGCGCGGTGGGGATTTTTAGCCTGATCGCGTCGGACATCGGGCGGCCGCTGATGGACCTGAAGCATCACCTCCGCTATCCGACGCTGGCGGCGGACGCGCGCGGGGTGCTCGCGCAGCTCACGCCGGTGGAGCGAGAGATTACGGATGAGTCCGGCGAGCGGTATTTCCTCGTGCGGCTGCTCCCGTACCGGACGATGGAGAATCACGTGGGCGGGGTGGTGCTGACGCTGGTGGATATCACCGAGACCAGGCGCTCCGCGGCGGCACTGAAATTCAGCGAGGAGGAGCTGGCGGCGGGAGAGTCGCGATTCCGTGCGCTGGTCAACCAGGCCAAGGCGGGCATCGTCCAGATGGACACGGACGGGCGCTTTATCTATGTGAACGATCTCTTTTGCGAGATCACGGGGAGGAAACGCAAGGAGTTGATCGGGCATTGGGTGCGGGAGATCATGCTGACGGAGGACTTCGAGCAGACGCAGCCGTTGTTCGAGCGCCTTGTGGCGACGGGCGAGTCATTCGATATCGAGAACCGGTTCATCCTGCCGGACGGCGCGCTGGTGTGGGTGCTCACGAGCGTGGCGCCCATCCTGAACCATGCGCGCGAGGTGGCGGGCATCAGCACCATCGTCACCGATATCGACGACCGGAAGCGCATCATGACAGAGATCGAGGGGAACCGGACGGAACTCTGGGAAGCGCTGATGGAAAACGAGCGGGTGCGCGCGGAACTGGAGGCCGCCGGCAGGGCGAAGGATCAATTCCTGGCCGTGCTCAGCCATGAGCTGCGGACGCCGCTGACCCCTGTGCTGATGGCCACGCGAATGCTGGAGCGGAGGAAGGACCTTCCCGCGGAGGTGCGCGAGCATCTCGCGGTGATCCGAAGGAATATCGTGATCGAGGCGCAGTTCATCGACGATTTGCTGGATGTGACCCGGATCGAGCGTGGGAAACTCGAAATCCTCATGGAGAAGGTCGATTTGCACAGCGTGCTCCACCTTGCGATCAGCGTGGCCGACGCGGAGCTACAGGCAGAACGGCAGAAGCTCTCCGTGGAGCTGCAGGCGGAGAATTGCGAGGTTATCGGCGATGCCACGCGGCTGCAGCAGGTGATGTGGAACTTGCTGAAAAATGCGTCCAAGTTTTCGCCGGAGGAGACGGAAATCCATGTGCGCACGTGGAATGAGGGGGGAGAGGTCAGGGTGGCGTTTGCCGATCACGGGATCGGGATTGAGCCGGATGCGATCCAGATGATCTTCGATCCGTTCCGGCAGGAGAATCTCGATGTGACGCGGAGATTCGGCGGACTCGGCCTTGGGCTTGCGATCGCGAAGGCGACGGTCGAGGCGCATGGGGGAACATTGCGCGCGGAAAGCGCGGGGCGGAACGCGGGGGCGACCTTTATCCTGAGCCTGCCGCTGGCGGGGAGTGCGAAGGAAGCGGGACAGGAAAAGGTATAGGAACTATCCTTAGGCGCGATACGGGGTGAAACCTATGGCGAAACATGCCAGAATGACGGGCATGGATGGCATGGTCATTGTTAACTCTTTGAGAATCCTCGTGGTGGAGAACCATGCGGATACGTTGCGGATCCTGAAGTCTTACCTTGAATCGCTGGGGCACACCGTCAGTGCGGCCGCGGACAAGGCACAAGCGCTGCGGGAGGCGTCGGCCGTGCCGCTGGATGTGCTGATATCCGACATCGGCCTGTCCGATGGGAACGGGTGGGAGTTGCTCGCGGAGGCGCGTTTTCCGCAACCGGTATTTGCCATCGCGATGAGCGGGTACGGGATGCGGGCCGACCAGGAGAAAAGCACGAAGGCAGGCTTTCAGCGGCATATCCGCAAGCCGTTTGACCTGGATTTGCTGGATGAGATTTTGGACGAGGCGGCGACGACCGTGCGGGGCTGGAGGAAGAGCGGGAGTGATGGGCTGGCGGGGTAGGGACTGCGGACGGATTTTTTTTGGATTACACGGATGGGCAACTCCTTCCTCTGCGAACTTTGTGCTCTTTGCGGTCAAAAATTAAATTTTAACCGCAGAGAGCACAGAGAGCACAAAAAGCAGAGGCCCGAGGTCATTGTGCCTCCTCGGGGTCGGCGGAGTTACATTTTCTCGGGGACTTTGATGCCCATCAGTTGCAGGCCCTGCTTGAGGATCCTGCCGGTGAGGTCGCAGAGGGCGAGGCGGGTGGCGCGGGCGGGCTCATCGGCTTTGAGGACGGGGCAGGACTCGTAGAAGCTGTGGAAAGTGTTCGCCAGCTCGAAGAGGTAATTGCTGAGGGTATTTGGACGGAAATCGTCCAGAACGGAGGGGACGGTTTCACCGAATTGGACCAGCTTCCGGGCGAGGGTGAGCTCGGCGGGCTCGGTCAGGGTGAGCGTGGCGGGAGGGCCCCATGGGGCATCGAGTTTGCGGAAGATGGAGCGCACGCGGACGTAGGCGTTTTGCAGATAGGGGGCGGTGTTGCCCTGGAAGGAGAGCATCCGGTCCCATGAGAAAACGTAATCGGTCATGCGCGACTGGGAGAGATCGGCGTACTTGACGGCACCGATGCCGATGGCGCGGGCGACATCGCGTTTCTCCTCCGGGGGGAGATCGGGGTTTTTTTGGTCCACCAGGACGAGGGCGCGCTCCTCGGCCTCGGCCAGGAGGCTGGCGAGGGAGACATTTTCGCCACTGCGCGTTTTCATGAGCTTGCGATCTTCGCCGAGGATGCTGCCGAAGGGGACGAAACGGAGGCGGGCATCGATGCCCATGCGGCGGGCGGCGGCGAAGACCTGGTCGAAGTGCAATTGCTGCGGGGCGCCGACGACGTACCAGACCTGATCGGGATGCCAGCGCTCGATGCGGTACTCGATGGTGGCGAGATCGGTGGTGGCGTAGAGGAATCCGCCATCGCCCTTGCGGATGAGGCAGGGCCGCTCCGCGAGCGCGGGATCGTCGCGGAAGAAGATGCAGACGGCGCCTTCGCTGATCTCAGCGATGCCTTGATCCAGCAGGCGCTGCACGAGCGGGGCGAGCCGGTCGTTATACGCGCTCTCGCCCAGGTGCTCGTCAAAGTGGACGTCGAGCAACGCGTACATTCGCTCGAATTCCTTCCATGAGAGTGCGACGCATTGGCGCCAGATGTCCATGTTCTCCGGGTCGCCCTGCTGCAAGCGGACGAGTTCTTCGCGGCATTGCGTCAGGACCTCGGGGTCGGTCTCGGAAAGGGCATTGGCTTCCTTGTAAAGGCGGACCAGTTCATCAATGGGCGCGGACTCCAGGGCGGACTGGTTGCGCCAATGTTTCCAGCCGTAAATGACCTTGCCGAATTGCGTGCCCCAATCGCCGATATGGTTATCCGCGACGACGCGATGGCCGAGGAAACGGGCGACGCGGGTGAGCGTATCGCCGAGGATTGTGCTGCGGATATGTCCCACGTGCATCGGCTTCGCCACATTGGGGCTGGAGAAATCGATGATGATCGTCTGCGGCTTTGCCGCGGGAGGAACGCCGAGCATGGCGTCCGCAGCGAGGGCGGCCAGGCGCTCCTGGAGATGGGCCGGCTTGATGCGGAAATTGATGAATCCGGCGCCGGCGATCTCCGGCGGCTCGCAGAAATCGGCGACGTCGAGTTTTGAGAGGATTTGCTGGGCGAGCTGGCGGGGATTGGCGCGCTGCTCCTTGGCCAGGAGCATGGCGGCATTGGTCTGGTAATCGCCGAAACGAGGGTCGGTGGCGGCTGTGACGGCGGGCTCGATGGAGCCGATGCCGGAGAGCGCGTCCCGGAGGCGCGCGGCGAGCACCGCGGGAAGGGTGTCCATCCGCTAGGGCTTCTTGAAAATCTGGAGAATCTCCTCGGACGTATGGGCCGCGCCCAGGGACTCGCGCACGGAACGGTCGTTGAGAAATTTTGCGATGGCGGCCAGCGTGCGCAGATGGGTCTGGAACTGGTCCTTCGGGACCACGAAGAGGACGATGAAACGGACGGGGGCGTTGTCGAGGGACTCGAACTCAATGCCGTGCGAGGAGCGGCCAAAGGCGGCGACGACGTTGCGGACGCGGTCTGAGGAGGCGTGAGGGATGGCGATTCCGAACCCGATGCCGGTGCTCATGGTTTCCTCCCGGGCTCGCAGGGCGCTGAGGACGGTGTCCTTGTCCTCGGTGCGAATTTTGCCCTGGCTCACCAGGAGTTCCACTAACTCCACGATGGCGCTCCACCGCTCGGTGGATTTCATTTCGGGAAGTATCTGTTCAACCGTCAGGAGGTCGCCAAGATTCATGCGTGCTGCTTCGTAAGGAGGCGTTTCTAAGAGGGGCGACTGTAACAACGGGGACCGGGTTGACAAGCGCGATTTGGCGGAGGGCGCAGGAGAGATGTCCCAGGCTCGCGCCGGGTGTGAAGTTTTTCTTCCCTTGGCCGTTGCGCCGCGCTCATGGTGAGGGGATGCGAATCCTGATGGCCGCCTCGGAAATGGCCCCCCTCGCCCGTACCGGTGGACTTGCCGATGTGCTGGAGGCGCTGCCGGCGGAGTTGCAGCGGCGAGGGCATGAGGTGAGCGTGATCCTGCCCTACTACCGGAGCATCCGGGAGAACAAGTCGATCCATGCGGAACCGACCGGGGTGACGATGACCGTCGAGGTGGGCACGCGGAAAATCGAGACCGAGATCCTGGAGGCGCATGCACCGAACGACGTGCAGATTTTCTTTGTCCGGCGGGACGAGTATTTTGACCGGTCGGAAATCTATGGGAGCGACGGGCGGGCGTATGAGGATAACGCGGAGCGGTTTATCTTTTTCTCGAAGGCGGCGGTGGAACTGGCGCGGCGGGTGATCCCGGCGCCGGATATCATCCATGCGCACGACTGGCAGACGGCGCTGATCCCGGTGTTTGTGAAGCAGCGGCAGTTACCCTTCAAGACGGTGCTGACGATTCACAATATCGCGTACCAGGGGAGCTACTGGGGGGTGGATTTCGCGCTGACGAATCTGCCGGGGTCGTATTTCAGCGCAAAGGGGGTGGAGTTTTATGGGCGTGTCAATTTCCTGAAGGGCGGCATCCTGGACGCCGACAGGATCACGACGGTGAGTGAGCGTTACGCGCGCGATATCCAGACGCCGGAGTACGGCTCGGGGCTTGAAAATGTGGTGAAGGAGAACGCCGGGAAGCTGCGCGGCATCCTGAATGGCGCGGATTACGTCACGTGGAATCCGGCAGGCGACAAGCTGATCCCGCGGACGTATGGGGCAGATTCGCCGGCCGGGAAAAAGGCCTGCCGCGACGCGCTGCTGGCGGAGATGAAGCTGGAGCCGAATCCGCGCGGGCCGGTCTTCTCCATGGTGACGCGGCTGGCGGAGCAGAAGGGGTTCGATATTCTCATCCCGCTGCTGGACCGGCTGCTGGCGGACGATGTGCGGCTGGTGATCCTGGCGGAGGGAGATGCGACGTATGCCCGGGAATTGACCGTGGCGGCGAAGCGGAATGCGGGGCGTTTCGCATTCCGCCAGGCGATGGACGATCCCCTGTCGCACCGGATTTATGCGGGGTCCGACGTGATGCTGCTGCCGTCGCACTTCGAGCCGTGCGGGCTCTCGGCGATGTACGCGCTCAAGTATGGGACCGTGCCGATTGCGCGTGCGTCGGGTGGATTGCACCAGATATTGACGGATTACGATCCGGCGACGGAGCGGGGGACGGGGTTCCTGTTCTACGAGTACACGCCGGAGGCGCTGTGGGATACGGTGGGGCGCGCGAAGCGGCTGTTTGCGGACCCGCAAGCCTGGGGCCGCGTGATGCGCGAGGCGATGGGGTGCGATTTCTCGTGGGAAGCCGCTGCGCAGGAGTATGAGAAGCTGTACGCGGAGCTGGTGGGGCCGGCGGTTTCGGTGGCGGCGGCGGCGAACGGGTAGGGGCTGTAGGGGTCGGGAAACGGAAAAATTCGGGCGGGTTAAAAAAATTTCTTGCCATCAGCAACCCGCGCCGCAATAGTTAACCATATGGTTAACTATTCAGCCGCCTCATTGGATTCCGTCTTCGGCGCCCTTTCGGACCCGACCCGGCGTTGCATCCTGGAGTTGCTGGCGAAGGCCGAGTGCTGCGTCGCGGACCTGGCGAGCAGGTTCTCCATTTCCGCCCCGGCTGTCTCCCGGCATCTGCGGGTGCTGGAGGAGGCCGGGCTCATTGCCCGGCAGCGCGATGGGCGCATCCACCGGATGAGGCTGGAAGCGCGGCGCATGGAGGAGGCGGCGGTGTGGATCGAGCAATACCGCCGCTTCTGGGAAGATCAGCTTTCGTCGTTGGCAATTTACCTCGAACAACATCCGGAACAAAAACCGGATGAATCCAAAACAAAACCAGAAACCAAAACCAAACCATGAAAACCGAAACCGAAGAAAACCTGATCCTCGAACTCCGCCGCAGCTTCCCCGTAACGCGGGAGCGTCTTTACAACGCCTGGACCGATCCCGCCGAAGTGCGGCATTGGTTCGGCCCCGAGGGCTTAAGTGTCCTCGATGTCCAGATGGACCTGCGCGTCGGCGGTAGCTACCTTATCAAAGTGAAGGGATGCGAAGGCGCAGGGACCATGACCGCCGTGGGCGAATTCCGCGAGGTCACACCACCGTCGAAGGTTGAGTATACCTGGCGGGTGGACGGAGATACCGACTGGGACGGCCTCGAGAGCATTGTTACCGTGGAGTTCCACGAGAAGGCTGGCGGCTCGGAACTGTGCCTGACGCATCGCGGGTTCCCGAGCGAGGAAAGCCGCAACCGCCACGAGCAAGGCTGGAGCGGCACGCTGGAGAAACTGGCGCGGCGCGTACAGGCCTGAGCGCCCCTCCGCTAATCCCCGACCACCTCATTCGGCACCGGCGCGTCGGTGCGGAATGGGGCGGCGGGGAGGCCGGCGGCGTTGAAGAGATTGGCAAGCGGGCCGGAATACTCGATCTGGCTACCATAGACATTTGCCAGCGTGATACTGCAGAGGCGGTCGGCGATGTGGCGGCGCCAGTGGTTACAGATTTCTTTAAAAAGCCCTAGTGTAGTGTCACGCAAGTTTCTTGCATAAGTATTTGGAATTTTGGCAGGATTTTGGCATGATGCTGGGCATGCCAAGACTTGGGCGTCCGATCATCACCATCAAACTTAGCAAAGAAGAAAGAG
>Ga0302319_10005312_pt1 | contig 25937 bp, 23 predicted proteins | sample Bog_T0_2_FD_203319 | JGI IMG/M metagenome (GOLD analysis project Ga0302319, IMG submission 203319) | Peat permafrost microbial communities from Stordalen Mire near Abisko, Sweden - Bog_T0_2 | ecosystem: Environmental > Terrestrial > Soil > Wetlands > Peat | place: Sweden: Abisko, Stordalen Mire...
GCTCGAAATGACCCACAGGGTCATTTCGTTGGCCTGCGGCCAAACGCTCCTCACCCCTCCAGTTCGACCACAACAGCTTCGCCATTTTCCAGCGCGATGGCTAGGTCGCCCTGGCGCAGCAGCCGGGCGTCATTGCCGAACACTTCGGCGCGCCAGCCCGCCAGCGCCGGCACGCCGTCATCCTCGCCCGCGGCCAACTTTTCAATATCTTCGGCATTGGCGATCAGGCGCGGCGCCACTCCGGCGGCTTCCGCCCTGAGCCGCAGCAGGGTCTTGAGCAGGTCTATGGCGGCGGGCGAAGGCTCGCGGCGGCGGCGGGGTTGCTGGAACGTGTCCGCGCCTTGCGGCGGCGGGGCCGTGGCGCCGGCCGCCAGCGCTTCCATCAGGCCTTTGCCCAGGCGGGAATTGGCGAAGCCGTTGGGCACGGAACGGATTCGTTCCAAAGCTTCGCCGCTCTCAGGCGGATGGGCGGCTATCTCGCTCAAGGCTTCGTCCTTGAGCACCCGGCCCCGGGGAATGTCGCGGGTTTGGGCTTCGCGTTCGCGCCAGGCGGCGATGGCCGCCAGCAATGCGAGGAATTTCTTGGAGCTGCTGCGCGGCTTGAGGCGCCGCCAGGCCAGTTCGGGATCCAGGCGGTAAAGCGCGGGGTCCTGCAAGGCGGACACTTCCTCGGCTACCCAGGCGCTGCGGCCGGTCTTTTCCAGCCGCGCCTTCATCCATTCATAAATCACCCGCAAATGGGTGACGTCGGCCAGGGCATATTCCAGCTGACGCTTGGAAAGCGGCCGGTGGCTCCAATCGGTAAAGCGTGCCGATTTGTCGATCTCGACATGGGCGATCTTGCGCGACAGGGTTTCATAAGACGCGGCGTCACCGAAGCCGCAGACCATGGCCGCGATCTGGGTGTCGAACAGAGGATTGGGCAGCACGCCGCCCTGCAGGTAAAAAATTTCGATGTCCTGCCGCGCGGCATGCAGCACCTTGATGATGTCGGGGCGCTTGAGAAGCTCATAGAATGGCGCCAGGTCCAGGCCTGGGGCGAGGGGATCGATGATCGCCTCTACACCCGCCGTGTCGCCATCCGGCGAGGCCACCTGGATCAGGCAGAGTTTGGGATAATAGGTCTGGTCGCGCAGGAACTCGGTATCCAGGGCCAAGTATGGCGCCTTGGAAAGGTCGGCAATAAGGGCGGTCAGCGCCTCGCCCGAGTCCACGATCCGCATCGCACCGTGATAGCGGATTCGGCCCTTAAGGTCCTATATTTCGTGCGTCGTGGAACCCACGGTCCGCCCGGCAGGACCCGCCTTGACCCGTCCCCCATAAACCGCCAAAAACGCCGCCTTTCCCTGATGGTTTTGCCCAATGCACGCCTACCGGACCCATACTTGCGGCCAGCTTCGTTCCAGCGATGTGGGCCAGACTGTGCGCCTGTCGGGCTGGGTCAATCGCCGCCGCGACCATGGCGGCCTGATTTTTCTGGACCTGCGCGATCATTACGGCATCACCCAATGCGTCATCGAGCCTGATGGGGCTGCCTTTCCGGTTGTGGATAGTGCCCGCTCGGAATGGGTGCTGACCCTGACAGGCAAAGTCGTGGCGCGGGCCGAGGGCACGGTGAACAAGGATCTCGCCACCGGCGAGGTGGAATTGCGCATCGAACAGGCTGTTGTGCAGGGCCAGGCCCAGGAATTGCCGCTGCCAGTGTTTGGCGACATGGATTATCCCGAAGAGACGCGGCTGACCTACCGGTTTCTGGATCTGCGCCGCGAAAGGCTGCACAAGAACATCATGCTGCGCGCGGGCATCGTGACCTCGCTGCGCCGGCGCATGAATGAACAGGGCTTCACCGAATTCCAAACCCCGATCCTGACGGCTTCGTCGCCGGAGGGGGCGCGGGACTTTCTGGTGCCGTCGCGCCGTTATCCGGGGCAATTCTATGCCCTGCCGCAGGCGCCGCAGCAATTCAAGCAACTTATCATGGTGGCGGGCTTTGACCGCTATTTCCAGATCGCGCCCTGTTTCCGCGATGAGGATGGCCGCGCCGACCGTTCGCCGGGCGAGTTCTATCAGCTCGATCTGGAAATGAGCTTTGTCACCCAGGACGATGTCTTCGCCGCGGTCGAGCCGGTGCTGGCCGGCGTGTTCGAGGAATTTGCGAAGGGCAAGAAAGTCACCAAGCCGCCTTTCGTGCGCATCCCCTATGCCGAGGCGATGCTGAAATACGGCACCGACAAGCCGGACCTGCGCAATCCCATCGAGATCGTGGATGTCAGCGAAATTTTCGGCCGCGCCGAGGTTGAGTTCAAGGCTTTCAAGAACAAGACGGTGCGGGCCATTCCCGCGCCGGGCGCCGGACCGCAGCCACGCAGCTTTTTCGACAAGATGAATGAATGGGCCCGCAGCGAAGGCGCGCCGGGGCTTGGCTATATCCAGTTCGAAGATGAATCTGGTGTTTTGATGGGCAAGGGCCCCATCGCAAAATTCATTCCCGCCGCAACCTTGGCCGATATGGCGAAACAGGCGAAGGTGAAAGCGGGCGACGCGCTGTTCTTCGCCGCCGACAAGGCCGATCGGGCCGCGACCCTGGCCGGTCTGGCCCGCACCCGCATCGGCCGCGAACTGAATCTGATCCCGCAGGACGAATATAAATTCTGCTGGATTGTGGATTTCCCCATGTATGAATGGAACGAGGAAGAAAAGCGGATCGATTTCTCCCACAATCCTTTTTCCATGCCGCAATATGACCGCGAGAAGTTTCTGGCGCTGACGGACAAGGACACGATCCTGGGCCTCAAGGCCTATCAGTACGATATTGTCTGCAACGGCTATGAATTGTCGTCCGGCGCCATCCGCAATCATGATCCCGATGTCATGCTCAAGGCGTTTGAACTGGCCGGTTACGCCCGCGCCGAAACCGAGAGCAAATTCGCCGGCATGCTCAATGCCTTCCGCCATGGCGCACCGCCGCATGGCGGCACCGCGCCCGGCATTGACCGCATCGTCATGCTGCTGGCGGGCGAGGAAAATCTGCGCGAAGTCACCATGTTCCCCATGACTCAGCAGGCGCAAGACCTTTTGATGAACGCGCCCAGCCCGGCGTCGCCCAAGCAGTTGAAAGAGTTACATCTGAATATCGTCTATCCGGATAAGTAGCGTTATAACCGCCCCATGCATGAAGGCGGACCGGTGCCAGGACGCGAATGCGGCGCTTGCGACGTCTGCTGCGTGGTGTTCGAAATCCGGGAGCCTGCCATTGCCAAGGCAGCAGGCGAGCGCTGCCGTCATCTGACCCGCTGTGGCTGTGCGATCTATGAAACGCGGCCCCAGACCTGCCGCAAATGGTTGTGCGGCTGGCGGTTGATCCCCGGCCTGCCGGAAAATTGGCGGCCCGATCTTTCCGGCATCCTGGTTTATCAAACGCCCTGCATGGAAACGGGCTATGGCCCGGACGCTTTTGTCGTCGCCCTCAGCAGGGGCCCGGCGCATCTGGACGACACCAGCCTGCTGGGATTTGTTCAGAATATGGTGGAATTGCGGGTGCCGCTCTATCTGACCCTGCACAGCGGCAAGGCGGAAGGAAGTTCGGTGTTCCTGAATAATATTCTTGGGCCACCCGTGCGGTCAAAGGATGGTGCGGCTTTTATCGCCATCCTGGCGCGGCAGATCGAAAAATTGCAGCAGCCCGGCTGACCGGTTCGGCGGATCAGTTCAGCTTGCCGACCAGATCCTTGATGCTGCCCTCGATCAGGGCGGCCGCGCGCTTTTCGTCCATGCGCGCGGCGATCAGCCTTTCGGCGGCGCCGGCGGCGGCATTGGCGGCCAGGGCGCGGATTTCATTCATCGCGGCGGCTTCGGCCTGGGCGATCTTGTCTTGCGCTGCCTGGGCCCGGCGCGCGATCTGCGCGTTCAGGCTGGCGCGGCTCTCATGGGCAAAGCGTTCGGCCTCTGCGCGGGCATCGGTGATGATGCTTTGGGCCTCGGCTTCGGCACTGGCGGATTTTTTCCGGTAGTCGGCGAGCAGGGCGGCGGCCTCTTCGCGCAGCCGCCTGGCTTCATTCAGTTCAGCGGCGATCATGGCGGCGCGCTGATCCAGCATCCTGCCCACCAGCCCCGGCACGCCTTTCCAGACCAGAAGCGCGATCACCAGCACAAAGCCGACACCGACCCAGAATTCCGGTTCCACAAGCATCAGCATGTTACTGCTCCCGCACGGCGGCGGCGGCATCGGCGGACGACACGCTCTCGCCGGTCAGCCGGGCCACGATGGCAATGGCGGCCTCTTCCGCTGCTTGCCGGACATGGCCGCGCGCCTGTTCCTGGGTCGCCTGGATGCGGGCATGAGCCGCCGCCATGGCGTTTGCCGCTTCCTCATCGGCGCGGGCCTTGGCCTTGGCCATTTCGGCATTGAGCGTTTGGCGATTTTCGTCCGCCAGGCCCTGCGCCCGCTTTTTGGCGGCGTGCAATGCCGCCTGATAGGCGGCGGCGGCGCCCTCGGCTTCTTCCCGGGCCTTCTGGGCGGCGGCGATATCGGCGTTGATGGCGCCTCTGCGGCTGGTGATCACACCCTTGATGCGCGGTCCCGCCACCCGCCACAACACCACAAACAGGAAGGCGAACGTCACCGTCAGCCAGAATATCTGGCTGGGAAACGTCTCCGTCTTGAACGGCGGGAAGCCGGCGCCGCCCGCGGGCGCCTGCGTCGAAGCCGTGGTGGTGGCGTCGGCCATCTGTGTCTTACGTGAACAGGATGATCAGGGCGATGACAAGGCCGAACAGGCCGGTCGCTTCGCACAGGGCAAAGCCGAGCAGCAGGTTGGTGGTCTGGGTCGCCGCGGCGCCCGGATTGCGCAGCGCGCCGGTCAGGTAGCTGCCGAAGACATTGCCGATGCCGATGCCAGCGCCCACCAGGGCGATACATGCGATGCCGGCGCCGATCATTTTGGCTGCTTGAAGATCCATAGTCAGATTTCCTTTTTCAGTGTTGATCGTGGAGGTGAAGCGCTTCGTTGAGATAGATGCAGGTCAGGATCGCAAAGACATAGGCCTGCAGGAACGCGACCAGAAGTTCGAGCAGCATGATCGCGACGATCAGCGCCATGGGCAGGATGGACAGCGCCGACAGGGCGCCGCCCGCGCCGCCCAACAGGATCACGAAGCCGGCGAACACCGCCAGCATGGTGTGGCCCGCCAGCATGTTGGCGAACAGACGGACGGAAAGGCTGATGGGGCGGGTGAGGAAGGAAATAATTTCGATCGGGATCAGCAGGATCAGCAGATACCAGGGTGCATGCGGCACAAACAGTTTCAGAAAACCGATGCCGTGCTTGGCGAAGCCGGTACCGATCACGATCACCATCACCAGACAGGCCAGCGAGAAGGTCACGGCGATCTGGCTGGTGACGGTGAAGCTGCCCGGCACCATGCCGAAGAAATTGCAGAACAGCACAAAGACGAACAAGGTGAAAACGAAGGGAAAGAATTTCAGTCCATCTTCACCGGTCGCCGAATGAATCATGTTGGCGACGAATTCGTAAGACACTTCGGCCAGGGACTGGGTCTTGTTGGGCACCAGGCGGCCCGGCTTGACCGCCAGGCTGAGGAACAGGCTGGCGGCCGCAACCACGATCACCATCAACAGCGACTGGTTGGTGAAATAGATCGGATAGCCGAACAGGTGGAACAACGGATGTTCCATTCCCATCGCGGGCGCCACCTCGAACTGCTCCATGGGGTGCATTGCCACGAACTACTTCTCCTCGTCGCCGCCAGGCGCAAGCCGGGCGTTAATCTCGGTTGCCGCGCGCATCACATTGCGGATCCCCGCCGCAGCGCCCAGCACAACGCACAAAATCATAAAGACCGGGCGGGTATGGATACCGAAATGGCCCAGCAGCCAGTCAATGCCCCATCCCAGTCCGCCCCCGACTACCAGCGCTGCGACCAGTTCGGTCGAAAAACGCCCGGCGATACCCAACTGGGTCGGCGGCGGGCCTTGTGGCCTACTTACGCGACGCTGCTGGGCTTCGTCGAGCCGCTGGCCCAGTTTGCGCAGTTCGTCGGGATTTTGAGCCATGCTCACCACCCACAAGCCGAAAAACGAGCGAAAAACCGGCCTTCACGGCGTGTCGAAGGCGGGGGGACCATAAGAAGAGGCCTACCCGGGTGTCAAGAAAGACAGATGCGTCTCAAGCCCTTGCTGTGCCTATGAAAATCACCCGCGCGCGTTATGTCGCGTAAGATATTTTGTGCATCGCGTAAATGACGCTACTCGGCCGCCACTTTTTCGGCTTCCGCCAGGGTCACGGAGACCAACTGGCTGATGCCGCGCTCGGCCATGGTGACGCCGAACAGCCGGTCCATGCGCGACATCGTCAGGGCATGGTGGGTGATGACCAGGAAACGGGTGCCCGATTCCTCGGCCATGTGTTCCACCATCTTGCAGAAGCGCTCGACATTGGCGTCGTCCAGGGGCGCATCCACTTCGTCCAGCACGCAGACCGGGGCGGGATTGACCATGAAGACGGCGAAGATCAGCGCCAGGGCAGTGAGGGCCTGTTCGCCGCCCGACAGCAGCGCCAGGGATTGCAGGCGCTTGCCCGGCGGGCGGGCGAATATCTCCAGCCCCGCTTCGAGCGGATCTTCCGATTCGGTGAAGGTGAGGCGCGCTTCCCCGCCTTCGAACAGCTTGGTGAAAAGCTGCTGGAAATTGGCGTTCACTTTTTCAAACGAGGCCAGCAGCCTTTCGCGACCTTCCTTGTTCAGGCTCTGGATGCCCCGGCGCAGACGCTCGATGGCGCCGGTGAGGTCGTCGCGGTCGGCGGTCAGGGTGCCGAGGCGCGCTTCCTGCTCGGCGGCTTCTTCCTCGGCGCGCAGATTGACGCCGCCAAGCTGTTCGCGTTCCTGCTTCAGGCGCTCGACCCGCTTTTCGGCCTGATCAAGCGGCGGCAATTCCTGGCCGTCCTCGATTTCGGCGCGCTCGCGCAATTCTTCCGGCGCGGCGTCGATTTCGTCCCGGATGCGCAGGCGCAGTTCCTCGATGCGGCCGGCCGCCGCTTCGCTCATGGCCTGGGCGCGGGCGCGTTCCTCGCGCGCGGCCGACAGGATCGCATCGGCGGACTTGGCGTGCTTGTCGGCTTCGGCCAAACGGCTTTCGGCTTCGGAAAGGGCATCGCCCGCTGCCTTGCGCGCCTCTTCCGCCTTGGCGATGGCATCCAGCAGCGTGATGCGTTTGTTGGCAATTTCCGCCGGGACGGATTCAGCGTTCGCCAGTTCGGCGCCGAGTTCGCCCTGGCGGCGGCTGAGTTCGGAAATCTGCTCGGCGGCGGCGGCGCGGCGCGCGCCCCAGCGCTGGGAATCGCCCGCTATGACGGCAAGACGGTGCGTGCGCACATCGCCTTCGCGCCTGAGCCCGTCGAGCGTGGCGCGGGCCTCGCCGCTGGCGATGCGGGCATCGGCCGCCCGGCCGCGGGCTTCGGCAACTTCGCGTGTCAGGGCGAAGCCGTCGCCAAGTTCATAGAGCGCGGCATCGGCCTGGCTGCCCGCTTCTGTCGCGGCTTCGACGGATTGTTCCAGGCGGCGGATTTCGGCTTCCAGGTTGGCGAGCTGGGCGCTGCGCTCGGCGCTGGCGCGGGCGGCGCGAGTGCTTTCATCCTGGGCCGCGATCAGTACCTGTTCGGTCTGGCGAACATCGTCCTCGGCCTGGCGCGACGCCTGGCGTGCCGCGATGGCGGCATCCTTGGCGCTGGAATAGACAGCGAAAATTTTGTCGCGGCTGTCCTTGGCGGCATGAAGCTCCTGATCGAGCACCGTCAGGCGGTTGCGCTGTGACAGGCGCAAGGCGGCGGGCGAGGGCGCTTCGGCGGAAGCGGCATACCCGTCCCAGCGCCATAGATCCCCCCGTGCCGATACCAGGCGCTGGCCCGGCTTCAACTGTTTTTGCAGGGCGGCGCCCTGATCCGGGAATACCAGGCCCGTCATGGCCAGGCGGCGCGTCAGGGCGGCGGGCGCCTTGACGAAATCTCCCAGCGGCCTGGAGCCGGCCGGCAGAGGTAGCGTCTCGTCGAATGCACCGAGATCGCGCCAATGATGCGGCGCAGCCTCGTCCAGCGGTGCCTGCAGATCGTCGCCCAGCGCGGCAGCCAAAGCCGCTTCGTACCCATCCTGCACCCGCACCGCGTCGATCAATGGCGGGAACAGGCCTTCGCCTTCGGGATGGAGCAGATCGCCCAGCGCCTTCACTTCGGCGGCGCGGCGTTGCACCTCGTGTTCAGCTTTTTCCAGCGGCGTGCGCGCTGCGGCTTCTGCGGCTTCTGCCGCTATCAGCTGCTCACGCATGGTGGCGGCGCTGTCGCGCAGGCTTATCCAGGCGGCGCGCGCCGCCTCGGTCCGGCGGTCTGCGCCGGCCACATCGGGGGCGCTTTTGGCGGTTTGCATCGCCTCCGCCAGACGGGCGCGGGCATCGGCAAGTTGGCCGTTGGAGGTTTCCAGCAGGGCGGATGAAACTTCGCGGCCGCGTTCGTTGCTGGCCTTGTTGGCATTCCAGTCGGCCAGCCGGGCGGTGAGAGTTTCCAACAGAGATTCCGCTTCCGTCAGCGCTGTGTTCAGCCGTGTGGAGTCCGTTTCGGCCGCCGCGATGTCGGCAGTGGAACGCGCGGCTGCCTCGGCCAGTGTTTTTTCTTCCTCCGACAGGGCGGAAAGCGCCGCCCCGGCATCATTGTCCAGACTCTGTTCGCGTTCGATATCGGCGGCGCCCTGGGCGATAAGCTGGCGGATGCGCTGTGCGGCTTCGCGGGCGCGGGCTTCTTCCTGCTCCAGTTGCTCGCGCTGCACGATCAGGCGGTGATGGGCTGCGGATTTTTCCGCTTCGGTCTGGCGCAGCGGCGGCAGCAGCGCCGCGGCCTGGCCTTGGGCCGTGTTGGCGCGGGCGGCGACCTCAGTGGCGGTGGCGACGCTGGCGGCGGCGGCGGCAAGATCGCGGCTGGCTGCTGCGGCGCGGGCCTCGCTGTCGGCCCAGCGCAGGAAATGGGCCAGCGCCTCCGCCTTGCGGATATGGCCCGAAAGGTTGCGATAGCGCGACGCCTGACGTGCCTGGCGTTTCAGGCCGGCAAGCTGGGTTTCGATTTCCCGGATCACGTCCTCAAGCCGTCCGAGATTGGTTTCGGCAGCGCGCAGCCGCAGCTCCGCCTCATGGCGGCGCTGATGCAGCCCGCCAATGCCGGCGGCTTCTTCCAGGATGGCGCGGCGCGCCAGCGGTTTCTGGCTGATCAGAAGGCCAATCTGGCCCTGGCGCACGAAGGCGGTCGAGCCGGCGCCCGACGAAGCATCGGCGAAGAAAATCTGCACATCGCGCTGGCGCACATCGCGGCCATTGATGCGATAGACGCTGCCGGCTTCCCGTTCGATGCGGCGCGACACTTCGATCGTGTCGAAATCGGCATAGGCACCGATGGCCTTGCGGTCGGCATTGTCGATGAAGAGCGTGACTTCGGCGACATTGCGGGCCGGCCGCCCGGCGCTGCCGGAAAAAATCACATCATCCATCTCGGCGCCGCGTACCGAGGAGGCCCGGGTCTCGCCCATCACCCAGCGCATGGCATCGAACAGGTTCGACTTGCCGCAGCCATTGGGGCCGATCACGGCGGTCAGGCCGGGCTCGATGAACAGCTCCGTCGGTTCGACGAAGGATTTGAAACCGGAAAGTCTGAGCCGTGTGAACTTCAAAATGATGCGCCTTGGGTTAAAACCGGCTCGTCATTTCTTGGCGAGCGCGGCATCGAGTGTCTGTTTGAGACTGTCATAGGGAATATCGCCCGACGGCTGGGCGACGCCGGCAACCACGATGGTGGGTGTGCCGGTGATATTGTATTTGTTTTCGCCGTCCATGGCGATCTGGTTGATCGTGCTGTCCGAACTCGTGTCATTCATGCATTTGTCGGCCTGCTCCGCGCTCATGCCTGCGACCCTGGCCATACGGACCAGCTCGCCATGAACGTCCTGCACGCCAAACTCCACATCCCATTTGCTTTGATTCCGGAACAGCAGGTCAATGAATGAGAAGTACTTATCCTCAGGCAAACACCGGGCAATTTTCTCCGCCGCGCCATCATCCGAGCGCAGGGGGAAGATCCGCAGGACGTAATAGACCTTGCCGGTGTCGATATAATTCTGCTTGAGCTGGGGAAAGGTGTTCTCGTTGAAATGGGCGCAGACCGGGCAGCTTGGCGCGGCATATTCGATCAACACCACCGGCGCCTTGGGGTTGCCCATGGTCCGGTCATGGGCCGTCAGGGTGTAGCCGGGGCCGCTGCCGGCGGCGGCCGTGGCGCTGTCGCCGGAGGTTCCCAGGAAATACCAGGCGATACCGCCGGCTGCGACCAGCACCAAAAGGCCTAGAATGATAAAAATCTGTCTTTTGGACACGGGTGATTCTCCGGCGTTTACTCCCTGCTTGTGACAGAGGGCCAGAGCGGGTTCAACAATGTGCTTCAGCCGCCCTGAGAACGGCCCGCGGCGCGCCAGCGGGCCAGGCTCTGCAGCGCCGCCTTGACGCTCTCGGGTCCCCGATAAGTATTTGCCGGGTCTTTGAAATCCAGTGTGGTGGCGGGCCGTGGCGGGATCGGCAGGGCGGCCCGAAGGGTGAGCCTGCCCTGGATGAATTTGAGCCGGGTTACCGCCGGGCGCCCGAGATAGGCATTGATGCGTCCCGCCAGCGCCCGGGACTCATGGCCGAGGAACAGAGCGGCGGCCGGCTCGGCCAAGAGGGTCAGGGTGCCGTCCTTGGCGGAAAAGCGCACCGGCCTGGCGATGCGCGCCACTTCGGCGCCGGCGATTTCCACCCAATGCAGCACCAGCGCCGGATCGCTGAAGCCGGCGCGGACAAAAGCGGCGGCGCCGGTGGCGCCCGCGTCACGGCCGACCGAGGCCGCCCAGTTGCGGCGGGACGGCGGGACATCACCTTGGTTGGCGGGCGCTTGTTTGTCCTGCGGGGGCTGGGTCATGGTCGCAACTATGCCTGCATCCCGGATTCCCGACAAACTTCTTGCCTGGTACGATGTCCACAGGCGCGTGCTGCCCTGGCGGGCGCCAGCCGGAAAACGCGCCGATCCCTACCGCATCTGGCTGTCGGAAATCATGCTGCAACAGACCACGGTCCAGGCCGTGGCCGCCTATTACCGCAAATTCCTGGCGCGATGGCCGGACGTGACGGCGCTGGCGGCGGCGAAACAAGACGATGTCCTGGCGGCCTGGGCCGGGCTTGGCTATTACGCCAGGGCGCGCAATCTGCACGCCGCCGCCAAAATCGTGACGCGGGACATGGGCGGCCAGTTTCCCCTGACGGCTGAGGGCCTGTGTGCCCTGCCGGGCATTGGCAGCTACACCGCAGGCGCCATCAGCGCCATTGCCTATGACGAGAAACAGGCGGCGATGGACGCCAATGCCGAACGCGTCATTGCCCGGCTCTATGCCGTGACCACGCCGATGCCCAAGGCAAAGCCGGAACTGCATGCCCATGCCCAGGCCCTGGTGCCGGCGCGGGCCGGGGATTTCGCGCAGGCCTTGATGGATCTGGGTTCGGCGATCTGCACGCCCAAGAAACCGTCTTGTCCCGATTGTCCGTTGCATGCGGACTGTCGTGCGGTCAGGCGCGGCATCCAGGAAGAGGTTCCGGTGAAAGCGCCGAAGATGACGCGGCCGCTGAAACGCGGCGCCGCCTTTGTCGCGCGCGACAGGAGCGGTGCGGTGCTGCTGGTCAAGCGGCCGGACAAGGGCCTGCTGGCCTCCATGCTGCAACCCCCGCTGGGCCCCTGGGGCGAAAAATTTCCCTCTGCCAAGGCCGCGCTATCGCAAGCGCCATTTCCGGCAAAGTGGAAAAAACGCCGCGGCCTGGTGCGCCACGGCTTTACCCATTTCGAGCTGGAAATGGAGGTCTATGTTGCCGATGTCGCAAAACGCCCGCAAACAAAGGGTCAGTGGATCGGGGCGGACCGATTGAAGGATGCGGCGCTGCCCACCGTGATGCGCAAGCTGATCGAACATGGCATATCGCCAGAAGGTCGGGCGGTTAGTTCAGTTCGGCCCTGAGCTGCTGACGCAGCACATCGATCGGCACCAGGGCGCCATTGAGTTCGAACTGCCAGAAAGTCCAGCCATTGCAGGCGTCCAGGCCCTGCACATGCGCCCCCATCTGATGGATCGAGCCCTTGCCGTCGGCACAGACCAGCGTGCCGTCGGCACGGACCTGGGCTTTCTGGTGCTTGCGCGTACCGTGCAGCACCGTGCCGACCGGCAGCAAACCGCGCTCCACCACCCAGCCGAAGGGAATGCGCGGCTCGGAGCGCTTGGATTTGGTGACTTCAATGCTTTCGTCGCTGGCGGGCACGATTTCGGCGATGCGGGCGCGGGCAATATCGGCGTAGGTTTTTTCCCGCTCAATGCCGATGAAGTGCCGCCCCAGGCGCTTGGCCACGGCGCCGGTGGTGCCGGAGCCGAAGAAGGGATCCAGGATCACATCGCCCGCCTTGGTGCTGGCGACGATCACGCGATGCAGCAGAGACTCCGGTTTCTGGGTGGAATGGGCCTTCTGGCCGTCGGCGCCCTTGAGACGCTCGTGCCCGGCGCAGATCGGCAGCGTCCAGTCCGAGCGCATTTGCAGTTCGTCGTTCAGCGCCTTCATCGCTTCGTAATTGAAAGTGTATTGCTGTTTGGGATTCTTGGTCGCCCAGATCAGGGTCTCATGGGCGTTGGTGAAGCGCTTGCCGCGAAAATTCGGCATCGGATTGCTCTTGCGCCATATCACGTCGTTCAGGATCCAGAATCCCAGATCCTGCAGCGTCGCGCCAACGCGGAAAATATTGTGATAGGAGCCGATCACCCAGATCGAGCCGGTATCCTTGAGCACCCGCCGCGCCGCCGCCAGCCATTGCCGCGTGAAGCGGTCATATTCGGCAAAGCTGTCAAACTGGTCCCAATGATCGTCAACCGCGTCCACCTTGGACTGGTCGGGACGGTGCAGGTCGCCGCGCAACTGCAGATTATAGGGCGGATCGGCGAAGATGAGGTCGGCGCAGCCCTCGGGCAGCGCATTCATGCGGGCGATGCAGTCGCCCTCAATGACCAGATCCAGTTTCAGCATGTGCCCGCTCAACTTATCAACAGCGGGATTCACAGTGATTCGGCGCGACTCGCGCGTCAAGAGTCTTTGGGAATCAAAGTGTTATAATTGAGTCCCCCGATTCATCCCCACACAAGATGTGGTGTGCTGGGGAACGATACGGCGGTGAGGACGGTTACGCCGCAGGTCTTCCGTCAATCGCGCGGACGCCTCTCTGCCCGGAACCGGGGCGCCTCAGCAGCCAGCGCCTTTATCATGCGGCGGGGCGGCGATCCGCGCCATTCCAGCAGTCCCACACGGCGATTTTCAAATGGCTGCGGCAGGGCAATCTTGCGCAACTGCAGGCCGCGCGGCCAGGGCTGCGCCCAGTCCGGCACCAGCGACACGCCAAGGCCGCGATCCACCAGAATGGCGATGGCTTCCAGCGAATCGAGCTCATACCGGTCCTGCGGTTTGATTTTCACATGCTGCAGATATTTGTCGGCCAACCGGCCACCCAGCTGATTGCGGTCATAGCGGATAAATGGCCAGGATTCGAGAATCCGGTGGGCGTTGGCGTCCTTCATCGCGCGGGGCGTCAGGACGACAAATGGCTCTTCGCGCCACAGTGTCCAGTCGCAGATCTTGGGCAGCGCGGTCGGCGGCTCGACGATCACCGCGGCATCCAGTTCCCCCGCAACAACCTTGCGATACAGATCTTCCGAGCTCCCGGGGGTGATGAACAATTTCATCAGCGGATATTTTGCGTTGAGCCGGGCGAGCAGTGCGGGCAGGATGCCCGTCAGGGCGCTCGATATGGCGCCGAGATTCAGCTCTCCGGAAAATTGTTTCTCATTGGCCAGGCTGCGAAGATCTTTCACACCCCGCAACAGGCTCTGGGCGTGCACCAGGATGGCGGCGCCGGCTTCGGTGGCGCGCACGGTGCGTCCGGATCGCACGATCAGCTTGGTGCCGATCTCGCGTTCCAGGGCCCGCACCCGCTGCGTGACCGCCGCGTCCGTCAGCCGCAAAATGCGGGCGGCGCCGGCCACCGAACCCTGCTCCACAATCATGATGAAGCTTTCCAGGAAATGCGTGTCCATGGCTCATGAAACCTGTTGCGGCGGCAAGGATACGAACACAGGGAATTTCCCGGCCGGCCTAACTCCTGTTGGCGGTTTGCACGCAATTCACTAAGGCTTGGCGGCGCCTGAAACGCGGCTGACCCGGTAGGAATGTCCATCGGACATGCGCAAAAGGTGACTGCCCACCATTCCCGGCACCACCGACCCGTAATAGCTGTCCGCGGGTCCGCGCCAATGGGCGTAAATACTGTCCTGTTCGACCTGCTTCCAGGTCTGGCCGTCGGCGAAGGTGACACTAAATAATCCGGCCCTGTCGAAACTATAGGCGGCAATGCGCTGCTTTGGCACATAATCGTCGTCGCCGCCCAGCGAACTTCCGATTGCGCTTTGCGAACGCGGCATGGCAGTGCGGTCAGGCGGGGCTGTGACGGGACTCTGATAGGCGGCTTGAGGCCGTGGCGTCTGGCCGGTGGCGGGCGGCACCAAAGCCACCTGCGACGCGGGCGCGGGCGGAAGGCCCAACTGGGCCCGCAGCGACTGGGCAGCGCCATAATAGCATTCCAGCCAGCTGCGATAATCCGTGATCGCGTTGCAGCGGCCGGCCGCGGAGAGCACATCGCTTCGAGGATCGGCCTGGGCCGTAACGACGCAGCTTCCGGCCAGAAACGACAGCGAAAACGCGCAAAAGCGATTTAAAGACATGGCGTGCCCCCCCGGGCACCTTAATTCATATCGTGTTTTTCCAGTATGTAAACCCTCCGCCCGGCCTGTTGGAAATGGGCGTCTTGCGCCTTGGCGATGCCGGCGCGGCCCTCCACGGAGCATATGCTGGTGGAGATATCAGGCTGCGGGCCGTATATTCCGGGCCATGGAAAATCTGATTGCGGGACGCGAATGCGGCGAATGCAGGATGTGCTGCATCACGCCGATGATCGACAACCCGGACATGCAGAAAAAATCCGGTGCGGTCTGCGCCCATTGCGTGAGCGGCCCGTGCGACATCTACCAGACCAGGCCGCCCGTCTGCCGCGATTTTTTCTGCGCCTGGCGCAGCATGGAAGCGATGGGGCCGGAATGGCGGCCCGACAAGTCCGGGGTATTCGCCCGCGTTGAGACCCGAAATATCCCGCCCGGCTTTGCCAACCGTACCGGCATCAGCCTGACGCTTGTGGCAAATCCCCTGAAGACGGTACGCCAGCCCTGGTTTATCGATTTCGTCGCCGGCGCGGTCGCGAATAAAGTTCCCCTGTTCCTGATGGTTCCCGGTCCGGTGGGTTACGGCGCGGCCAAGGCGCTGCTGAACACGCCGGCATTTGCCGAAGCGGCGGTCACGGCCCGCAGCCGTGTCAAGCAGCTGCTGGAAGATGCGCTCAAGGGGCTGGCGGCCTACAGGTTCCAGAAAGACGTTCTGAGCCATTCCGGCAACGACGTCAGCCGCTAAGAAAGCGGCTGACGCCAATTTCAACAATCTGGGCAAATGCAAAACGGGCCGCCCGCTTTCGCGGACGACCCGTGTTGCATAAGCCATAAAACGATCAGTAACGCGCTTCGAGCGTGATACCGAAGGTGCGCGGCGGGGCAAGCGCGCCCAGACCGCCGGCGACGCCCGGCGCATTCGGGCCGGCCGACTGCAGCACCGCCTTGTTTTCGATGTTGCGGGCCCACAGGGCAACGTCCCAGCGATTGTCGGGCTCGCGGTAGGTCAGCGAAATGTCCGACCTTTCATAGCCGCCCTGCCGGGTCGAAGGCAGATTGCGGAAATCGAGATTTTCCGATGCCTGATAGTGAACATAGCCGCGCGGCGTCAGCGTGCCGCCATTGCCCAGATCAAAGTTATGTTCATAGCCGAAATTGATTTCCCAGGGCGGAGAGTCGGCCATCTTGTTGCCCGTATAGTTCTGCCGCCCATAGGTATCGACCGACGGCAGGATGAAGTTGGTATAGTGGGCGTCGAGATAGGCCACGCCGAAATTGATCAGGTCGCTGTCCGTCACCTGCCAGTTGGTCTGGATTTCGGCGCCCTGCGGCGTCGCCTTCTGGGCATTGTAGGTATAGGAAATGCGCGTGAGCAGGTCGCTGAAGGTGACCTGGAAGTCGCGATAGAGATAATGGAACAGGTCGACATTGACCTGCAGAGTGTTGTTGAAGAAGCGGTTCTTCGAACCGATTTCCACCGACTCGACATTTTCCGGGTTGTAGAGATTGTCGTGGCCTGAGACGCCGGGGCTGCCGTCGATATAACCGCCCGCCTTGTAGCCGGTCGAAAGCGTGGCATAGAGCAGGTTCTGGTCGGTGATGTCATAATCGACGCCGACCCGGTAGTTCAACTTCTTCCATTTGTAGTTGGCGAAGTCCGGGAACAACTGGGTCAGGGTCCCCTGCGTCAGGCAGAAGGTAAAGTTGGTCGCGCTGCAGTTCGGTGTCGGTGTCGGCGGGCTGGCATAGCTGTAATTGCCGCCGACCACGCCCTTGTTGTCTTCCGTCAGGCGCAGGCCGCCGGTCAGGCGCAGTCCGTCGAACACGGTGTAGGTCACTTGACCGTAAACCGCCTTCGAGATGCTCTTGTTTTGATAGATGAAGGACTGGGCGGGCTCGTTGCGCAGATCCTTCACGATGTTTTCCTGGTACCAGTAAATACCGGCGACGTAGGTCAACTCGTTGGCAATGTCCTTGGAAATGCGCAGTTCCTGCGTGTATTGCTGAGGGGCCTGGCGGTAGATCGAATATTTCGTGCCGCTGGCCGGGTTAGACTGGCCATAGTCGCGCGAATCGATCTGGGCGTCATAGGCGCCGGTATAGTGCACCGTACCCAGCATTGTATCCCAGTCGACATTCAGGGCGGCGGAGTATTCATGGGTGTCGGCAACGCCCGGCAGATTGTACTGAATGGTGTAGGGCGGCACGCTGCCCAGCGGCGTGATCGCATTGCTCGCCGGCGGTGTGCCGCGGATGGACTGGTAGTTGAACGTCAGCAGCGCCAGGATGTCGCTGGTCGGCTTCCATTGCAGATGCAGGCGGGCATTTTCCTGGCTGACGATTCCGTAGTTGATGAACAGATTGTCGATCGAAGTCGGCGAGGGGATATTGCCGGGAACGCCGGGAAACTGGGCGGGCGGTGAGTTGCTGTAGAAAGAGCCATGCACCGTGGTCTGGTAGGCGGCGCGCAGCCAGAATGTGTCGGTCACGGGAATATTGATCACACCACCGGTATTGACGGCGCCGAAATTGCCGACTTCAGCGCGGCCGGAAATATGGAATTCGCCCACCGGCTTGTTGCTGATGACGTTCAGCGCGCCGGCCGTGGCGTTGCGTCCATAAAGCGTGCCCTGCGGACCGAGGAGCAATTCCACGCGCTCTTCGTCGAAAAAGGTGGCGCCGGCCTGATCGTTGCGGCCGAGATAGACGCCATCGACGTTATAGGCGATGGCCGGATCGCCGACCTGTGTGGTCAGGGTTGACAGGATGCCGCGCACCGCGAACTGGGCTGCGCCATTGCCGACATCAACCACCTGAATGTTCGGGGAGGTCTGTTGCAACAGGGCCGCGTCGACCGGGCCACCGACCTTGTTGAGGTCCTGGGACGACAGCACGCTCATCGCGATGGGCGTTTTCTGGGCGTCTTCGGTGACGCGTTCGGCCGTGACGGTGACGGTCTCAAGACCCTGCGCTGCCTGGGCAAGAACCGGCGAGGCAAACAAGACAGAGCCGGCTCCCACCACAAGCGCAGCAACGGACGATGACTTTAGGATATGACTTTTCATAGGCCCCCCTGATGATTTTTAATGCGGTCGATCCGTCATTAGAGGCTCGGCCGCAAATCTAACAAGAAGGTAATTCTACGATTAGAACTTTGTTTTTTTTAATGTCTGCCGCCGGCTGGGGTCCGTCCTTGCGGAACCGCGGCAACAGCTTTGTGATTTTGAAATTCGCCGAGCAATTTGGGGAGAGGTGGTTGCCATTCGGCGGAAAGGCGCCATGGCTGACCTCGATGCGATTTGTCTGCGGAAACTTCATGGCGCGCCCGAAATACGGACCGGCTGAGATCAGAACTGCTCGCCATACAAAATGTTGTAAACGGGAGAAAAAGAACGGCGATGATGGACGGTTACGCCGCAGGTTTTCAGACCCGCCAGATGATCGGGGGTGCCATAGCCCTTGTTGCTGCGCCAGTTATAGCCGGGATGTTCCTCATGCAGCGCCACCATCATGCGGTCGCGCGTCACCTTGGCGACGATTGAAGCGGCGGCGATGGACAGCGAACGTCCGTCGCCGCCCACCAGGGTGTCGCAGCGGCAGGGCAGGGCCGGGGCATCGTTGCCGTCCACCAGGGCGAAAGCCGCCGTAACGGACAGCGCCCGCACCGCGCGCGCCATCGCCAGATGGGTGGCCTGACGGATATTGACCAGGTCAATCTCGCCGACACTGGCCTCACCGACGCCGACCGCCACCGCCATTGCGATGATTTGCGGATAAAGCGATTCGCGATCTTCCTCACTCAGTTGCTTGGAATCATTGAGGCCTTTTGGAATGCGGCCCTTCTGCAAGATCACTGCCGCCGCCACCACCGGACCCGCCAGCGGTCCGCGCCCGGCCTCATCCACACCGCAGACAGGGCCCTCCAGCGTCTTGAGCAGGCGCGACTCATAGATGAAATGGGGCATTGCCCCGGCAAGCTAAAGCAGTGAGAGCTGATCGCCAATCCGGGGCGGGCGCCGGAAGCTGTTGATGGCGAGGGGCTTGGACGCCTGATTCAGCCCCAGCTTTTTCACCGCCATGTGAAAACGCCGCGCCATCATCTCGGCATAAGGCCCGGTCCCCCGCATGCGAGTGTTCCACTGGCTGTCATAATCCTTGCCGCCGCGCATGGAGCGCACCAGCGTCATCACATGCTTGGCGCGGCCGGGAACCTCGGCTTCGAGCCACTCACGAAACAGGTCCTTGATCTCAAGTGGCAGGCGCAGCAGCACATAACCAGCCGAACGGGCGCCGGCATCCTTGGCGGCTGTCAGCACGGCTTCCATTTCATGATCATTAAGGGCGGGGATGGCGGGCGCGAACATCACCCCGGCGGGCACGCCCGCTTCGGCGAGGCCGCGAATGGCCTGCAGGCGGCGGGCAGGGGTGCCGGCGCGCGGCTCCATGGCGCGGGCCAGCTTGCGGTCCAGCGTGGTGATGGACAGCGCCGCCTTGGCCAGGCCCATGGCGGCCATGTCGGACAGGATGTCGAGGTCGCGCAGGATCAGCGGCGATTTGGTGACGATGGCGACGGGATGATTGAAATCGCGCAACACTTCCAGAATGGAGCGGGTGATGCGCATCTTCTTTTCCAGGGGCTGATACGGATCGGTGTTGGTGCCCATGGCAATCACCTTGGGCACATAACCGGGGGCCGACAATTCCTTGCTCAGCAATTCCGCGGCATTGGGCTTGGCGAACAGCCGGGATTCGAAATCCACGCCCGGTGACAGGCCGAGATAGGCATGGCTGGGCCGCGCGAAGCAATAAATGCAGCCATGTTCACAACCGCGATAGGGATTGATGGACTGGTCGAAGGAAATGTCGGGCGACTGGTTGCGGGCAATAATGCTCCGCGTCGCGTCATGAATGACCTCGGTACGCCGGGGCGGCGGCGCGGCGTCGTCGCTTCTCCAACCATCGTCCCAGCCATCATCCACCAGAAAACGGGTCTGTTTCTCGAAACGCCCCGCCTGATTGGAGAGCGCGCCGCGCCCATGCAGGCTCTCCGGCTGGATGGTTGTGTTCAGGACAGTGGTCATGGCCAAACTATAGCTGTTCAAAAGAACAAAACAAGTACAAAATGATTCAAAAGCCAGGATATTGGCCTTCCCAGAACAAAGCCCCGTTGCGAAAGAGTGGGTTTATCAGCAGCCGGCGGCGCTTTCCCTACGCAGAGTAAGCGCAGGCGCGCAAATGGACGAGGGCCCGAACCATGGTTCGAGCCCCCGCTTAATTCCCGGCTATTCAAGTTACTGCTTAACGGTGACCTTCTGAACGTCCCACATGCTGGCGGAGCCCACATAAACCGTGCCGGGATTGCGGCAATCCAGCGAGTGGATCAAATCGCCCGTGTCTTCCGAGCCATGGTCCTGGCCTGTCACGGCCATGCCGAGCACTTTGCCGGTCATATCCATCTTGTAGAGTTTGCCATTGCCGTCGCCGCTATACATGTACTGGGTGGGCGTGCTGGTGATGCAGAGCGCCCATGGTGCGCCAATGCCGGAGATGGTTCTCAGATAGTTCAGATTGTCGTCATAGACCTGGATACGGAAATTTCCACGGTCGGCGACATAGACATTGTCTTGGGCGTCCACGGCGATGGCATGCGGGGTGTTGAACTGGTCCTGGCCCTTGCCAAAGGTGCCGACAGCCTTCAGCCAATGGCCGTCCGGTGAAATCTTGACGACGCGCGAATTGCCATAGCCGTCGGACACGAAATTGTTGCCCTGCGAATCCCAGGCGATATCGGTTTCACGGTCGAATTCGCCCATTCTGCCCACCGGTTTCGCCGGCGCGGCAGCCGAAGCATGCGCATATTTCAGGATTTCGAGATTGGCTTCCAGGTAATCGATCGCTTCCGGCACGCGGCCGAGCCAGAAGATGTGCTGGCCCGCGGGATTGAACTTCACGACCATGCCCGAGCCTTCGTCGACCGACCACACATTGTCGGATTTGTCGACACGCACAGCGTGCGCGAAGGATTCGCCATAGCTGTTGGGTCCCCATTCCTTGACGAATTTGTAGTTCTGGTCGAACTCGAACAGCATGGCCGCCGTGCCGCCGCGGGCGGTGCCGCCATGGCCGGTGCGGGAATAGACGAACAGATGACCCTTGGAATTGGTGGCAACGCCCATGGTCTCGCCCATCGTGTAGCCGGGGATGGCGAGTTGGAGGTACTGATCGGTGATCTGAAGTTGCGGATAGGTCTTCTCAAGCGCCGCTTGCGCGGCTTGCTGCGCGGCATTGCCGCCGACCTGCGCCTGGCTCAACACCGTGCCGGTGAGCAACAGCGCAAGCGCCGTCGCGGCCTTACGAATAATCATGAACGTTTCCCCTCGGTTTAACCCGCTATGTCAGCGCGTTTGGCCGACTTTTTCATGGGGAGGCATGTTGGTCAATCAGCCGGTCTCCAATGCCTTACAGATAATTTATGATCGGAAAATGACCTTTTTTATCGGGCCAGGGATGCCGAAAAACCGGGCACTCGATCACATGACAAACATAATTACAGAAATTATATGTCGTATTGCGATTGCTGCATTGCGGCATGCAGCAATATGCCGTTTTCTTTGCGTGCCGGATTTTAGCAAGATGGCTCAATGATCAGCGTCGTCATCCCAACATTGAATGCCGAGCGAAAGCTGCCGCGCTGTTTCGACAGCCTGATCACGGCGGCGGTGCAAGGCGTGGTGCGGGAAGTGATTGTCGCGGATGGCGGTTCGACCGACGAGACCTTGATCATTGCCGACGCCGCCGGCGCCCATATCGAACTGGCTGCCAAAAGCCGGAGCGCGCGGTTCATCGCCGGCGCGGCGGTGGCGCGCAGCGACTGGCTGCTGTTTCTGCATCCGGAAACGGCGTTGGAGCCGGGCTGGGAAAATGAAGTGGAATCCTTCATCGCCCAGGCGATGCCGGAGCGGCCGCGCGCCGCCGTCTTCCGTTTTGCGCTTGAGGATTTCGGCGGCGAGGCGCGCCGGGCCGAAGCCAAGGCGGCCTTGCGCGGCTGGATGCTGGCGCTGCCCTATGGCGATCAGGGCCTGCTCATTCCCAAGCGCCTTTACCTCAAGTTGGGCGGCTATCGCGCGCTGGCGCGCATGGAGGATGCGGATCTGGTGCGGCGGATCGGACGGCGGCGGCTGGTGCATTTGCGCGCCCGTGCCATCAATCTGCCCAGGCCGCAGCAAAGCGTCTGGCGCGGGTTATGGCTTTCCTTATTGCACGCTCTGCGTATTCCCAGCGGCGTTGTCGCCAGGCTGTGAATAGCTGACATCGCTGAAGGCGTCGGCCGAAATGGTCTGTGTCGGCAGGGCGGGCGCCGCCGGCATGGCGGGACGGTAGACCGGCCATTGCCCGCGCGCGGTTTCATCCAGGCTTTTGGCATCCTGGCCCAGGCGGCGGCGGTACATCCAGTTATATTCCATCAGATGCTTGACGTAGTTGCGCGTCTCGGCGACCGGAATGCTTTCGACGAACAGCAACGGATCGTCCTTGCCCGCCTTGGTGACCAGCCAGCGATTGACCGCGCCGGGCCCGGCGTTGTAGGCGCCGCCCAGTTCCAGCAAATTGCCGTTCAGATGCTGGAGCAGATCGGCGATATAGCGCTGGCCCAGCGACAGGGAATAGGACGGATCGTAAAGCTGGTCGGCCGCGCCCTTGCCGCCGACCTGGTTGGCGGTGTGCGGCATGATCTGCATGATACCGCGCGCCCCCACCGGCGAGGTGGCGCCGTTCTGGAAGCGGCTCTCGATGCGGGCGAAAGCCAGCACCAGCGATGAGTCGATGTGGTAGCCGTCTTCGGGCGCATAAGGCGGCACCGGGAACAGGCCGGTCAGCAGCATTCCCTGGGCGACGCTTTTTTCGCTGGCGCGCAGCTCCACATTGGTGACGCCGATATCGCGCGCCAGCGCCGCCATGGCCGGATCGCGCGCTTCGACATTGTCCACAAAAGCGTGATTGAGTTCCGGTCCGGTGAAATCATTTTCGCCCACCTGATACAGCGCCACGGCGCGGCGGGCGGACGGCACCGCCATCAGCGCTGTGTAATCATTCTGCGACAGCACGGCATTTGAGAAGCCGGTATTGGTGTCCATGCCCAGCATGCGTTCGGCGACCAGGCCGTAGAAAGTGGGTTCTTCCTTGGCGGCGGCAGCCAGCAGGCTCACCACTTTTTGCGGTTCGCCCAGTTGCATATGGGCGCGCGCCGCCCAGAAAGCCGCCTGGGCGCGGAGCTGTCCCTGGACCGCGCCATTTTGCGCCAGTTTTTCCAGATGCAGGGCGGCGTCGGCATAATGACCAAGTCGATAGGCGGAAAAGCCCGCATCCCAATCCAGTTGCGGCACGGACGATGACAGAATGCTGCCGGTAAGCTGGTAGGCCTCAGCGTCCATGCCCTCGGCGATATAAGAAAGGGCAATGCGATGCGACAGAATAGCGATATCGTCGGGCGGCGCCGTGCCATCCGTCTGCAAAGCGTCCAGACGGCTCAAAGCCGCGTCGGGATTGCCGGCTTTGATGTCGGCCAGGATTTTCTGCAGCAGGGTGCGGGCGGCTTCGGAAGACGGCGAGGGCTCGGGCAATTCGGCGTCTTCATAGCCGCCGGTGCGGCGTCCCACCGAAACCGGCGCGGGAATATTGGTCACAACAGCTACCGTGATGGTCTTGTGATTGCGGCGGACTTTTTTCGAGGCGCGGGCAACTGCCAGGCGATAGATGCGGTCGGCGACCGACAGATCGCGATACCGCGTCAGCCAGGCCACCAGTATGTCGCGGGTGGGGCGCTTGGCCGCCAGCAGGGCGGCGGCTTCGACATAACCGGCAAGCTCCGGATCGTCGGCGCGCGCCGCCAGGGTGCGGGCGCGGGAAAGCTGACCGCTGCGGGCTGCGGCAAAGGCCTGGCGGTAGATCGCAATATCAGCGGCGCTGAGAACGGCTGGGGTGACGGGCGCAGCCGCGGCCGCCGGGATCACCGGTGACAGCGGATCGGTCGGCGGCAACTGTCGAATCGCCGGTACCGCAACGGCCGGCGCGCCCATGGCTGTTTGCGCCAGGGCGCCACCGCCCAGCAGAAGGGTGAATCCAAGTGCTAGCGTGATCCGCAATTCACGGGTCCTTCGACAGTTAGCCCAACCGATCCACTTATGCCCCGTTCGGGGATGCCCGGCAATCAGGGTATTGCCTTAGCCGCGCTTCTCGCAACGAGCGCGTTGGAATCTAGTTACTGCCAACAGGAAGTTCCGGCAATCCCTTGGGTCGCGGGCCTTTTGTGCCCTGAGTTCGTCGCTCATCGCTCATGGGACTATCCGCCCACATCGCTCTTCGCTCCTTCTCAGGCCCCAAAATTCCTCGCGCCCAAAGGAAGGCCGAAACTTTCCATTTTCGTGGCCAAGGCCTGAAGATCCCGCCAGGCCAGCTTCTTGTGCGCCGGCTGGCGCAGCAGATAGGCCGGATGCAAGGTGGGCATCACCGGCACCATGCGATCTGCCACCCGATACTCCATCCAGCGGCCCCGGCTTTTCATGATGCCTTCGCTGATACCCATCACATGCCTGGCCGCAACCGCGCCCAAAAGAACAATCACGCCGGGATCGGCAAGTTCGATATGGCGGCGCAGGAAGGGCAGGCACATCGCCGCTTCCTCGGGGCTGGGATCGCGATTGTCCGGCGGACGCCAGTTGATCACGTTGGTGATGTAGGCGTTGGTGCTGCGGTTCAGCCCGATGCTGGCCAGCATCTTGTCCAGCAATTGGCCGGCGCGTCCGACAAAGGGTTTGCCGATGCGGTCTTCGTCGCGGCCCGGCGCCTCGCCAATGAACATCACCCGGCCTTCGGGCGTGCCGTCGGCAAACACCGTGTTGGCGGCGCCGCGTTTCAGGGCGCCGGCATCAAAGCCTTCCATCGCTGTCTTAAGTTCGGCCAGGGTGGTTGCGGCGCCGGCCAGGGCCATGGCGTTGCCGACGGCATCGCCGGCCGCCTGCGGTTTTGCCCGGACCGCCATCGGCACGGGCTCGGCCAGGCTGATTTTTACAGGGGTTGCGGTCTGCATCGGCGCCGCGGCGGCAAAGCGATTGACCGGGACCTCGCCGATGGCTTCATCGGCGCCCGCTTCCACCAGCCAGTTCAGGGTTCCCAGCGCATCTTTGTCCTGCATGGTCCCATTGTAAGCAGGCCCGCCGGCTCTAAGGTATAGAAAAGCCGCGAGTCCCACGGGGATAAGTCCGACCATGTCTGAAGCCGCCGTCCAACGCGAAAGCATGGACTATGACGTGGTGATCGTCGGCGCCGGCCCGGCCGGGCTGTCGGCCGCCATCCGTCTCAAGCAGCTTGGCCAGCGTGAAAGCCGTGAAATCAGCGTCTGTGTGCTGGAAAAAGGCTCGGAGGTCGGGGCGCATATCTTGTCCGGCGCTGTGCTGGACCCCAGCGGCCTGGATGCCCTGATCCCGGACTGGAAAGAAAAAGGCGCGCCGGTGGAGACGGCGGTGACGGATGACCGCTTTTATTTTTTCACCAAAAGCGGGGGCATTCGCATTCCCCATTTCCTGTTTCCGCCACTGATGAGCAATCGCGGCAATTACATCATCTCGCTGGGCAATCTCGCCCGCTGGCTGGCTGCCCAGGCCGAGGCGCTGGGGGTGGAAATCTATCCCGGCTTTCCGGCGCATGATCTTCTGATCGAGGAGGGTATCGTCAAAGGCGTCATCACCGGCGATCTGGGGGTGGCCAAAGACGGCCATCACAAGCCCGATTTCACACCCGGGATGGAATTGCGCGGCAAATACACGTTGTTCGCCGAAGGCGCGCGCGGCTCCCTGTCAAAGCAATTGGGGGTCCGCTTTGGCCTGCAGGAGGGGCGCGATCCGCAGAAATTCGGTATCGGCCTGAAAGAGCTCTGGGAATTGCCCAAGGACAGGCATCGCAAGGGGCTGGTGCTGCATGGCTTCGGCTGGCCGCTGGTTGACGACACGGGCGGCGGCCTCTTTATGTATCACTGGGGCGAAAATTTCTGTTCCATTGGTTTTGTCGTGCAT
>Ga0302319_10005318_pt1 | contig 25920 bp, 21 predicted proteins | sample Bog_T0_2_FD_203319 | JGI IMG/M metagenome (GOLD analysis project Ga0302319, IMG submission 203319) | Peat permafrost microbial communities from Stordalen Mire near Abisko, Sweden - Bog_T0_2 | ecosystem: Environmental > Terrestrial > Soil > Wetlands > Peat | place: Sweden: Abisko, Stordalen Mire...
TGAGTAATTTAGTAATCGGGTAATTGAAAATCTCAGGACCGCCGGTTTCAAATTACCCAATTGCTAAATTTCCAAATTACTCAATTGCTTGTTCTTAGTTCCCGTGTAGCAGATAGCCGGGTTCGAGCGGCAGCTTGCCGGCGACTTTGACTACCGAGACGCTGCTGTTGATGGAATACACATCGACTACCCCAACTGCGCCGGGGAGCGAGGCCACCTTGTTGACCAGGTCCTCGTCGGAAGTGGCGACCACGATGGCGGGATGCGCGGGGCGTCCGTGATTGGAGGTGACGATGAGGCCGTTCACCTCGTTCTCAGACATGGCGTAGATTTTTTCCAGCACCACCTTCATTTCGGGCGCAGAGGGCGAGCGCATGACGAAGGTGACCGGCTTGCCATCGGGCCAGCGATTGGTCTGGGCTTTGCAAACCTTGACCAGGTCGGGGACGGTAATCATGCCCACCGTATTGGATTTGTTCGAAACCAGGGCGAGATCGCGCGCCGGCGCCAGCGAGGCACAAAGGAGGATGAATAGGGACACACGCACGGATCTTTGGTGGAGCACGCTCGATCTCCCGCTGAATGTGGAAAGACAGGTTGATTGTGCGGGATTAGGGGCGGTTCATTAAAGGTAACTAAGGTCACGAAGGGCTGGGCAGGGGTTTGGGAGGGAAAAAGGGCGCGGCTTGCGGCCGCGCCCTGATTCGCTGAGCGAGGAATGGGGACTATTTTTTCTGTCGGGCGCGCAGTGCAGCGACCGTCCGCAGGGCCGCGAAGTGCGAGTTGGTGTGCGCCAGCGCAGGCGTGGGATCGGAGCCTTGAGCCTGAAGCGATCCGACTCCCAGTTGGGCCCCAGCGTCGATGTCGATAAAGAGGACGGTCGAGCTGTTGGCGACGAAAAAGCCTAGATTGAGCGTGCCGATCAGAGTAGAGTTCGTGGCCGGATAATCAAGTGAGCCATAGCCGGTGCCGGTGTAAGTGTATGTGCCACCTGACCCAAGCTGTTGCTTGAACGCCGTGAATCCTTCGTCGTTCTCGTCGATGAAGCCATTGCTCAGGGTGCTGCCGGTCTCCGTGACAAACTCGGCGATGTCGTCGACCTCGCCGTCTCCGTTCGCTCCCGTGAGATTCAAGCCGTAGCCTTGCGAAGTACCGAGCGTGGTCGCCGTTTGCGGGAACGCCGTGCCAGCAGTGACGCCCGAGGCGTCGGTTTCGACGAACAGGACGCCGGAGGCAGTTGGATAGGCGGCAAACGTGTAGGTGCCGGTGCCGCCGGCGATGCCGTTGTAGAGTCCCGAGAGCGAAAGCGCATAGCGCCCGCCGCTGGTGGCGGTCATGGTGCCCGAAACGGTGGACGATTGTGCCAGTGTTGAGCTGGCGCCGTCATTGATGGCCTCGAATCCGTTCGTGACTAACTGCGAGCCATCGTAGCTGAAGAAGCCGCCGGATGCGAGCAGATCTCCACTGGAGTCAAGGCCGGTCGCGGTGAAAACCACCTGGCCTGCGGAGATGGATGTGGCCTGGGTGAAGGCGTCGCCTTCCAGATAGTCCACGCCATCCACTTCAATGAACTTCAGGTGAGTGGCGTCGATTGGCCACACGTCAAATGTGTTGCCGTAGGGGCTTCCTGTGGCTGTGAGCGTGGCTGGCCCCGAAGCACCCGCCGATCCCAGAACCACAGATCCGCCGAGGGGCAGGCTGGTCAGGGGGTTCTTGTTGTCGTTGATGTCCTCGATGCCGGTCGAAATAGTACCGTTGCTCTCCAAAGTAAATGCGCCGGCGGCGACAAAGGCGTTGCTGTCCGGGTCCGTGCCGGAAAGGCTGAAGGCGTAGGATCCAAGACTGCCCTGGGTGAGGGTACCGTCTTGCAGATCAAGCGTGCCACTGCCCGTGCCATTCTCATCGAAGCGCGTAATCAGCCCGTGGGAACTGGTGGTCAGGACGAAATCGATGCCAAGGGAAGCGGTTTGCCCGTAGGCAGTGACGGTAATCGTGCCACTCCCTCGTCCGTCGGCAGTGACGGTGTAGCGTCCGGTCACGGGAATCCCAGTCTGGACGGCGCTCTCTGCACCGGCTTCCTCGGCCCAGGATGCGTCGACGATATCCATGCTGCCGCTGGTGATGGCCCCGCTGCCATTCGCATTGAGCGTACCGACAGCGGTGAAGAAGCTCCCAAAGTTGTTCTCGGCGTCAGTGATGTCAGTACCCGAAAACGAGAAGACATAAACTCCGCTAAAACTGCTGTCGCTATAGCCGCCGCTGGGTGGAGGTAGTACTGCGGGCGAACTGCTGCCGCAGCCGACTAGAAGTGAGAGAGTGGAGAGTGCGAGGAGCAGGACGATGGCGTTGCGGATGGACATAAATTCCTCCCTGGGAGTACGAATGTGGAGCTGGTCACCTTTTGATTTGAGGTTAGCACAGGTGAATTCTTTTGCCTTGAACCCGAACCAAGGGAATAAGTAGCGCGGAAGGATAAATATTATGACGCAGGCGCAAGTTATACATATCTTTACATTCTGGAATGGGGTTCGGGAGGCGTTGTGCGGGAATCCGCATCCAATGGTGGGCGTTGGTTCTTTGGTGCTCGGAATGGCGAGGCCGCGGCGAGAATTTCCGGTAGCATGGTAGAGGGGATTGCCGAATGACCAGGCTATTCAAATGGGAGCTGCGGCTCGCGCTCGCCATCGCGATGGGTGCTGCGGCTTTGGGGCAGGCCGGCGCGGTTCCAGGCGCTGCCGATCTGATGACGATTGAGCCGGCGGAATTGCCGGTGACGTATCCGCATGGGGAGTATCACGTGGTGTTTCATGCGCGAGGCAATTATGTGCCGGTGCTGCGCTGGCGCGTGGCGGGCGGGGCTCTGCCTCCGGGGATGACGCTGGATGAGGGCGGAGAGTTGCGGGGCGCGGCCGAGCGGGCGGGCGAGTTCCACTTTGTGGTGCTGGTGCGGGACGGCGACCAGCCCCAGCAGGCGGTGCAGAAAGAATATGTGATCAAGGTGGTGGATGGGCTGACGCTGGCCTGGAAGGTCCCGGCGCACGTGACCGGAAACCGGATCGAGGGCAGCGTGGAAGTGATGAACGCGACCGCCGACGAGATGGATTTAACCTTCGAGGTGAAGGCGGTGGCGGAAAATGGCCGGGCCACGGAGATTGGATATCAACATTTTCCGTTGAAGCGAGGCACGATACCGACGATATTGCCCTTTGGCGAGACCCTGCCGCACGGCGACTATATGATTTATGTCAACGTGAACGGCGAGGTGTTGCGGCGCAACGTAATCTACAAGCAGCGCATGGAGACTCCGGCGGCGCTGCAGGTCGTGGTGGGGCCCTAGCAGGGGCAGTTTTCGGTTCTCGGTTCTCAGTTTTGACTTTCCGGCTTTGATCTTGGACAGCGGCACTGTAGTAGTTCAGTTCGGAATCGCGTCGGGACGGAACCATTCGTCCGTCCCGCGAGCGGCCCCGGACGAATGCGTCCGAGGCTACACGATTTCGGTACTGTGGTCACATTGACTTGGGTTTGCGGTTTCTGAAAAACTAGCGGTTACTGGAAATTGGAAGCTTTGATGGAATTGTTGCTTAATCTCGTGTGGCTGCTGCTGGCGCTGCCGGCTTATTGGCTGTGGCGGCGGGAGGCGGGAGCGCGGCCGGGGCGTGGAATAACTTCGCTGCAATGTTTGCTGGCGCTGGGATGCGTGTTGGTTCTGTTGTTTCCGGTGATCTCGGCTTCGGACGATCTGCATGCGATGCGGGCGGAGATGGAAGACTCTTCCATCAGCAAGCGCACCGTGCGCCAGGCGGGCAGCGATAAGAATTCCGCCTGGGTGAACCGGCTGCAGGGGCCTCCGGCGGCCGTGGCCGGGCCGGTGCTGCTCGTGGCTCCGCAAGTTGTGCGGCTTGAAGTTTCGGCGGAACGCGTGTCGCCGCTGGCCAGGCCTTGCATTTTTCTGGGCGGACGCGCGCCTCCTTCTTCCCTCCTCGCGTAGTTCACCGAGTCATTCTTCAATAAACCGGTTCGCTGGTCGCGGATGGGTTGCGGCAATAAATCCGCAGCGATCTTCCCCTTGTCTTCAGCGAATCCTTACGGGCGAGGGTGGATGCTTTAAGGACGTTGGCGCCTCGAGTGGCGCAAAGCCGCAGCAAGTCTATGTCTCTGGCAGTCGGAGAGTTTTGAATTGGAGTTATTGATCTTGACGCGACGGAAATTCCAGTGGGGTTTCGCAGTGCTGGTGCTGTTGGCCACGGCATGGGCTGCGGGGCAGGCTGCGCCGCAGACTCCGCAGCCTCGTACGCCCCCTCCACTTCAATCCTGGACCTGGGAGCAGGTGAAAGACAGGCTGGAGTTGAATAATCCGACGCTGTTGGCGGGAAAGTTGAATATCAGCGAATTGCAAGCGCAGGAAATTACGGCGCATCTGCGGCCGAATCCGGAGTTGTCGCTGCTCACGGACCAGATCGCTCCTTTTACCGTTGGGCAGCCTCACGGGGTGTTCGCTTATTTGTTGCCTTCGGCCACGGTGAGCTATCTGCACGAGCGGGCGCACAAGCGGGAACTGCGAACCGAAAGCGCGCAGAAGGGAACTGCGATTGGGGTTTCGCAACAGAACGATCTGGAACGAGGGCTGCTGTTCAACCTGCGCAGCGCCTTCGTGCAAACCCTGCAGGCCAAGGCAGTGTTGCAGGTCTCAAAAGAAAATCTCGACTATTACGACCACGTGTTGAAGATCAGCCGTGACCGATTTGAGGCGGGCGACATCGCGCAAATCGACCTCGACCGGCTCGAGTTGCAGCGGGTGCAATACGAGTCCGACGTGCAGACGGCGGAAGTGAATTTGAGGACGGCGAAGATCCAGATGCTCATGCTGTTGAACGATCGCACACCAATCGAGCAGTTCGACCTGGTGGGCGTCTTCGATTTCAACGACCAGATCGAGGCGTTGGATTTCTACCGGCAAACCGCGCTGGATAATCGCCCCGATTTGAAGGCGGCGATTCAGTCCGTGGCCAAGGCGCAAACCGATTACAAATTGGCGGAAGCCAATGGGTCGACGGATCCGACCTTCAGCTTCGACGCAGGCAGAAACCCGCCCATCGATTTCTATTTTGGCTTCGATGTGAGTTTTCCGTTGCGCATTTTCGACCGCAACCAGGGCGAAAAGTTGCGCACCAAGCTGGACATCACGCGCAACGAAAGATTGAAGGATGCGGCGCAGGCGCAGGTATTGAGCGATGTGGATTCGGCGTACGCCACGTTGAACAGCAATCTGATTCTGCTGCGGCCTTACAAGGCGAAGTATCTGGCGCAGGCGGTGCGGGTGCGCGACACGATTTTATTTTCTTATCAGCATGGGGGAGCGTCTCTGCTCGACTTTATCAATGCGGAGAACGATTACCGCGCCGTACAACTGAGCTACGTGAACTTGGTCGGCTCGTACTTGACCTCGGCGGCGCAATTGAACCAGGCCGTCGGGCGCGAGGTTATCCAATGAAACACCGATGCTTCGAACGCTTAGCCGGGGTTGCACTCTGTGTGGCTTTCGCTTCTTTCCTTTCCGGCTGCAAGGAGGGCAAGGCCGACCCCAAGGCCGAGGCGCCGCCTGCAGCGACCGTGGAGCCGGATCTCGACGCCAACAACTTCAAGGTCGACCATCCCGAGCAATTTCCACTGGTGACGGCCGTTGAGCATAAGGCCGCACCCGCGCTCAATGTGACCGGCGTAGTGCAGCCCGATATCAACCGGGCGGTGCCCGTCATTTCGCTAGCGGCGGGACGAGTTGTTGAAATCAAGGCGAGGCTGGGCGACACGGTGACGAAGGGCCAGTTGTTGTTGCGAGTGCAGAGCAACGATGTCTCGGGCGCTTACCAGACATATTTGAAGGCCGAAAACGATGAGCGGCTGGCGCGGGTACAGCTGGAGCGTGCGCAGATTCTCTACGAGAAAGGGGCGGTTGCAAAAAGCGCGCTGGAGCAAGCCGAGGCTGCCGAAGCCGACGCCAAAGCCGATCTGAATGCCGCAACCGAGCAGTTGAGGCTTCTCGGCATCGACAAAGATCATCCCTCGGGCATCGTCGACATCCACGCTCCCATCTCGGGCGTAATCACGGACCAGCAGGTGACGAATTCGTCGGGCGTGCAAGGGTTAGGCTCGCCGAATCCCTTCACCATCTCCGATCTCTCCTATGTGTGGATCATCTGCGACGTTTATGAAAACGATCTCGATGCAGTGCACCCTGGCGAGTACGCCGATATACATCTCACCGCCTATCCCGACCAGGTTTTCAAAGGGCGAATCGATAACATTCTGCCGGTACTCGATCCCACCATTCGCACGGCGAAGGTCCGGCTGGAAGTGGCGAATCCTGGAATGATGCGCGTGGGAATGTTCGTCACGGCCACTTTCTACGGCAAGCAACGAGAGATTCGGGCCGCGGTCCCGGCGGCGGCCATTCTGCACTTACACGATCGCGAGTGGGTTTACGCGCCCATTGGCGCCGGCCATTTCAAGCGGCTCGAAGTGGTCACGGGCAACATGCTGCCCGGCAATGGGCAAGAAGTAGTTTCCGGCATCAAGCCGGGAGATCAAGTGGTCTCGAACGCGCTGGCGCTGCAAAACACGGTGGAACAGTAAAGTGGAGAGCGAGAAATGATTCGGCGCGTCGTCGATTTCGCATTGACCAATCGGCTGCTGGTGCTGGCGCTGGCGCTGATTCTTTTTGCCGGAGGAATTGTTTCGTTCAAGCGGCTGCCCATCGAGGCCTATCCCGACGTGGCCGACAACTACGTGGAAGTGATCACGCAGTGGCCGGGAATTTCGGCGGAGCAGATCGAGCAGCAGGTCACGATCCCACTCGAAGTGGTGATGAACGGGATTCCGCATGTGGTGCACCTGCGGTCGTTCTCGCTGTTCGGACTGTCGGACCTGAAGCTGATCTTCGACGACGAATCGGACAACGACTGGAACCGCGAGCGCGTGCTGGAGCGCCTCAGCGAGGTAACGCTGCCGGCGAATGTGGTGCCGCAGATGGGCACGGACTGGAGCCCGGTTGGGCAAATTTATTTCTTCACCCTGCGCAGCACCAATCCTGCGTATGACGCGATGGAACTGAAGTCGATTGAAGACTGGGTGGTGGAAAAGAATTTCAAGGCTGTGCCCGATATCGTCGACGTTTCCAGCTTCGGCGGCCCTACGCGCGAATATCAGGTGCGCGTCGATCCCGACAAACTTATCGCTTACGGCTTGAGCCTGACGCAGGTCGAGCAGCAACTCACCAACAACAACACCAACGCGGGCGGCAGCTTCATTCAGGAGGGCCTGCAGCAGATCAACGTGCGCTCCGTAGGGCTGGTCGATCGCTCGCAGGATATTGCCGAGACCGTCATCGTTGCCAAGAATGGTACGCCGCTGCGAGTGAAAGACATTGCCGTGGTTTCGCAGGGCCCGAAGATTCGCCTGGGGCAGTTTGCCAAAGCCATTCATCGCGAGAACGGCAAGATCATCGATAACGACGATGTGGTTTCAGGCATCGTGCTGTTGCGCAAAGGCGCAGCGGCAGATACGGCGCTGCAAGGTATCCACCAGAAGGTAGAGGAACTCAACAACCACATTCTGCCGCCGGGAGTGAAGATCGTTCCCTTCATCGACCGCAGCGATCTGGTTCATTTCACCAGTCACACTGTGCTACACAACCTGACGGAAGGAATGATCCTGGTTTCGATCATTCTGTTTCTTTTCCTCGGCAATATTCGGGGCGCACTGATCGTGGCGGCGACCATTCCGTTTTCGCTGCTGTTTGCCTCGATCTGCCTGGATTTGCGGCATATTCCCGCGAACCTGCTTTCTCTGGGCGCGCTCGATTTCGGCATGGTGGTGGATGGCGCAGTGGTGATGATCGAAAACATTGTGCGCCACCTGGGCCACAAGAACGGCGATACCAAGACTCCAAATGAAAAGATCAGCGAGGCCTCGCACGAAGTGCAGCGCCCGGTGTTCTATGCCATCGCCATCATCATTACCGCGTACCTGCCTATTTTTACGCTGCAGCGCGTCGAGGGAAGGCTGTTTCATCCCATGGCCTGGACGGTTGCATTCGCCTTGCTCGGTGCGTTGCTGTTCTCGATCGTGATCGCGCCCGTGCTGGCCAGTTTCGCCTTTGCGAAAGGAGCGAGCGAATGGCACAACCCGGTGATGCAATTCCTCATTGATTGCTACCGGGTTGCGGTTCGCTGGGCGATACGCCATCGTGCCATCACCATCGGGGTGTGCCTGTTGCTAGCCGCCGTAGGCAATTACCTCGCCTTCAGCGGCACCATCGGGTCTGAATTTTTGCCTCACCTCGACGAAGGCGCGCTCTGGGTAAGAGGCACACTTGCGCCCAGCACGGGGCCGGACGAAGGCATCCGTGTGGCAAACCAGGCGCGCGTGGTGCTGTGCTCGTTTCCCGAGGTGCCGCAATGCACCAGCCAGGTGGGGCGTCCGGATGACGGCACCGATACGACAGGATTTTTTAACGTCGAATTTTTCGTCGACCTCAAGCAGAAAGAAGACTGGCGGCCCGTGTTTCACGAGAACAAAGACGAGTTGATCGCGGCGATGGGCCGGGAACTCGACAAGATTCCCGGCGCCATCTGGGGTTTCTCACAACCGATCGAAGACAACATGGAAGAGGCGGTGAGCGGGGTCAAGGGCGCTCTGGCCACCAAGATTTATGGCGACAAACTGCCGGTGCTCGAAGAGAAGAGCGACGAGATTGTGAAAATCATGTCACAGATCAAAGGCATTGAAGATCTGGGAGTATTTCGGGTGCTCGGCCAGCCAAATCTGAATGTGACTGTGGACCGCGACGCGGCGGCGCGTTACCAGATCAATGTCGCGGATGTGCAGGATGCGGTGCAAACCGCGGTGGGAGGCAATGCGCTCACTCAGGTGTTAAAGGATGAGGCGCGCTACGATCTGACGCTGCGCTATCTTCCAAAATACCGCGACACGCAGGAAGCGATCGAAAATATTCGCTTGCTGTCACCCTCCGGAGAGCGCGTATCGCTGGCGCAACTCTGCAAGATCAAGATCACCGACGGCGCTTCGGAGATTTACCGCGAAGGCAACCGGCGCTATGTTGCCATCAAATACAGCGTGCGCGGCCGCGACCTGGGCAGCACGGTGGAAGAGGCCATCAAGAAAGTGAACGAGCAGGTGAAGCTGCCGACCGGCTACACGCTCGATTGGGAGGGAGAATACGAGAGCCAGAAGCGGGCCAACGCGCGGCTTATGATCGTGCTGCCCATCACGATCCTGATCATTTTCATCATCCTCTATACGATGTTCAAGTCGATGAAGTGGGCCACGCTGATCATGGCGAACATCGCCATCGCACCTATCGGCGGCCTGCTCGCCCTGTGGTTCACCGGGACAAATTTCAGCGTTTCCTCCGGCGTGGGCTTTCTGGCGCTGTTCGGAGTGTCGGTGCAAACCGGCGTCATCATGTTGGAATATATCAATCAGCTTCGCGCCCGCCGCTTCACCATTGAGGACGCCGCCGTCGAAGGCGCGGTGTTGCGACTGCGTCCGATCATGATGACGATGCTGGTGGCGACCCTCGGCCTGCTGCCGGCCGCGCTTTCGCATGCCATTGGTTCCGATTCGCAGCGCCCGTTCGCCATTGTGATCGTCGGAGGGCTGATCGCGGCCCTCATCATGAGCGTCTTTCTGCTGCCCACGCTTTACGTCTGGGTGGCCGGTGAGCGCGATGTGCTGCCCCACGCCGAAGAGGGATTCGACGCGGGCGAACACGTGGATTAGAAGCCCGATTGTGTATCCTTCATGCATACCGTCATGCATACCGTTACGGACGGGAGGCGCTTCATGAGCGAAGACTCCGAAATCCCGCAACTGGAGCTTGACCGGATTAAGGACGCGCTGGCCTTGCTCGGCGTGCACGCTTGCTCGTGCTGCAAGAAGTTCTTTCGGCGCGCCGATCCGGGCGCTCTTTTCGACGCCGGCGAGCTGGTCTGCTACGGCTGCATCCCCGCGTGGTGGGCGCAACGCTGCATGCAACTCGGCGCCAAAGAGCGTGAGAACCTTGAAGGCAAACTGGTCTTCTGGCTGCGCGAACAGCGGCACGCGGAGTTGTTCAAGGATCCGGCCAAACTCCCGGAAAGTTCGTTGCAGGAATTGAACCTCGTGGCCAACTGTATGGAATGCCGCGGCACGGGGAAATTGATGGGAGACGAACGCTGCCGCTACTGCGAGGGACGGGGCACCGTGTGGGTGATCGTCGCGCGAAAGGCGTAGTCGGCAATGACTTTCGCCGTATATCGGGTGACACGTGGCACGAAACCGACTCGTCTAGCTTGAGAGCTGAGAGCTGATCGCTGATCGCTAAAAAATTAAGAGTTCCGAGGTGGTGTTGTGTCCATTCGTCTCAGCCAGTAGCTCGCGTTAGACCCTTGCTTGACCTGCTACGGAGCGTCCCTTGCGGGGTGCCGCGCGCGATCTTTGCTCGGGCTCCGGGCTTACCGCCAACTGGACAAACCTACGCAACGCCTCGGAACTCTGTCTTGCCTTCGACTGGGCTTCCCGTTCTCCTCGACCAGCGCTTTGCTATAGACCCTTGCTCGCCTTCCCTTCGCATCTTGCAATGCTGAGGGTGACTGCGCTTGAGCCCCGGACGCCGCACCAACCGGAAAAACTTAAGAAACTGTCAAAGAACGATCTTGTTGTACTCCTTCTATTATTTTCGTCAATCAAAAATGTGCCCCGGTAAGATGCGTGTTTTCAATCGAGTGCAGCGCATCCACAGCCGGGTGACCGGATTTGGTGCAGGATGAGGATGCAGGTTCCGGCAAAGGGCAGGCGGGGCGTGGGTTTTCGCGGAGCGGGACAAGGATGTAACCAACGGGCGCGTGCGTTCAGCTCACGCCAGCGGCTGTGAAAATCGAGCGAAAACCGCGATGGGCAGGGGATTTGTAGAACCTGGCGGAGGCCCATGGCAAGAAGAGTCACGCGAAACTCAGCGTACTTAAGAACATCCTTGAATAATCGTGGCTCGGCTTAATTCCTTGACATCGTGGGTAAGTCTGTTAAAGTGCGAGAAAAGCTGCTCAACCTACAATTGACTCACAGGTGCCCTGTTTATGAAGAATGTGTATGAAGTTCTGCGGCAGAAAGAGATGGAGCTGACCCGGCTGGAAAAGGAAGTGGAAGCGCTGCGGCTGGTGGCTCCCCTGCTCTCCGAAGGAATGGAGATGAACTCTGACATGGTGAAGCCGGCGCTGGCCACTGCGGTGAACGGACCGCAGCAGCCCATGCGCATACCTGCTCCGCCAGTGGTGGCGACGGCGCAACCGGTGCGCGCAGCCGGGTGGGACGATACCGCCAAGCGCTGGCCGTAGATTTCTTCACACCGCTTCCGACATTCGCGTTATCCTGATTCCGGCGACGCAGTTGCTTTCACCGACCTGCGCCAAGGGGTCTGTTTTCCTCTGGATCCCAATTGGACCTCGATTCGATCGGCCCGAGCATGTCATGAGCATTTTGGACAAGGTCTTCCCCGGTAAGCCCGACCGCGCCGACTTTGCCCAAATGGTAACCCGAGCCTTCCGCGAGGCCGGAATCGAGAAGGTCGAACCCGTGGAAGGCGATTTCGCCCTGAAGATAGGCGATGGGGCCACGGTTTTTCTTGGCAATCTCTACTCAAACTACTGCGCCGCCAGCCGCAGCGTTCGTCGAGCTGTGCTTTCGGAGTTCGTTGCGGCGGCCGCTTCCATTCCCAGCCTGCCTTCGATTCCATCGGACTTTGCATCGGCGAAGCCCAGCCTCATGCCTGTCATTCGCGATGCTGCTTATTACAGCATGACTCATCTCATGAACCGGAAGGCGGGCAAGCCCGATCCCGCATTCGACGTAGTGGTGAAGGACCTTGTGGCTGGATTAGTAATCGGTCTGGCCTACGATACCGAGCGCAACATCACGTCGCTCAATCGCGAGCATTTTGATCTTTGGAGAGTCAGTCTTGAGGAAGCATTCAAGGCGGCGAAGGAAAACCTTTGGGAAAAAACCGACCCCAGCCGTTTCGCCGGGCAAAACGGAGTCTACTGGGGCGAATGGCACGATTCCTACGATAGTTCGCGCCTCCTGCTGACGGAGGTGATCTATCGCCTTTCGGTGGATGGCGATCCGGTCGCGTTTATACCCAATCGCGACCAACTCTGGGTCACCGGTACGAACAACGTGGAAGGACTGGCTGCGCTCTTGAAAGCCGGAGTGCAAACTCACTTCAAACACGGGCACCCTCTCTCGCCCGATCTCTACGTGCTCCTGGATGGAAACTGGAAGTTGTATGTGCCCGAGGATCAGTCGCTGCGAAACCTGTTGCTCCCCCTCAGGAGGCAAAGGGATGCGATCGACTATGCTGAGCAGCAGGCACTTCTGAATGACATTCATAAGATCGAGGATGTCGACGTCTTCGTGTCGAGTTACAAGATTTATGAGAAGAAGGACGGGACTGCCTACAGCGCCTGCGTCTGGACCAATGGGATTGACAGTTCGCTGCCGCGGGCCGAAAACATTGCCTTTTTGGTGGACCAGGAAGGCAAGGAACATTACATAGTTCCCTGGGACGCTGCCGTGTCTGTGGTTGGCGATCTGTTAGAGAAAGAAGCGGACTTGACGCCCGTTCGCTACCGGGTCCGCGACTTCCCCAGCGCCCAGCAGATGTCTCGATTGCGGCGATTGGCAAAGGGCTGGGCAAACGGTGCTTAGCCTGCTTGGCTCCCACAAATCTCCTGCAAGGCGGCCAGCAGTCGATCCACCTCGTCGACGGTGTTGTAGTGAACGAGGCCGATACGCAGGAAGCCCCCGGATTTTTCTACATCGAGGCGCTCGGTCAGGTTGAGCGCGTAGTAATTTCCATCCCAGGTGAAGAAGCCGCGCTCGCCTAATTTCGTGGCCAGGGCTAGCGGAGTTTGCTCGGCCGTCTGATTCACCACGCGCAGGGCTAGTGTGGGACAGCGCTCGGAGAAGCGCGCGGGTTCGGTGATGCCGTAGAGCTTTAGGCTGGGAATTTGCTTCAGGCCGGTGATGAGACGCTCCATCAATCCGTGCTCGTAGTGGTGAATGGCTTCGAAGGCGGCGATGATCGCGGTCCGGCGGTCGGATGTGCCCAGCGGTCTCGCTTCGCTCGATGGACAGCCGAGGCGGCTGTCCCCACATGTTCCGGCGGAGCGGCGGCCCAAGTCCGCAATGTACTCCACACACGCGGTGATGCCGGCGATGCACTCGTGGTTGAGCGTGCCCCACTCCCAGCGGAACGGAATGGCGTCACTGAGCGGACGGACCTTGTAGGGACGCAGGCGCTGCAGGTGTTCGCGCTTGCCGAAGAGCACGCCCATGTGCGGACCGAAGAATTTATACGTCGAGCAGACCAGGAAGTCGCAGTCGAGCACGGCCACGTCGATCAGGCCGTGCGGGCCGTAGTGTACAGCGTCGACGTAGGCGAGCGCTCCGGCGGCGTGGGCGAGGCGGACGATTTCTTTAACAGGATTGATAGTGCCGACGGCGTTCGACGCGTACCCGACTGCGACCAGTTTGGTCTTCTGGTTGATCTTCGAAGCCAGGTCGTCCAGGTCCAGCGTGCAATCTTCCTCGTGAATTTCCGCCCAGCGAATCGTCACGCCTTTCTCTTCTAGTGCGAGCCAGGGTGTAACGTTGGCATCGTGGTCGAGGCGCGTGACCAGGATTTCATCGCCAGGGCCGAGTTCGCGGCCGATGGCGCGGGACATCATGTAGGTAAGCGTGGTCATGTTGGGGCCGAAGACGATTTCGTCGGCGCCGCAGTTGAGGAAGTCGGCCATGGCGGCGCGGGCCGCGGCGAGCATGGCGTCAGTGTTGCGGCTGGTGGCATAAGCACCGCCGGTGTTGGCGTTGTCTCGGCCAAGGTAGCCGGAGATGGCGTCGATCACGCGCTGCGGAACTTGCGTTCCGCCGGGGCCGTCGAGGAACGCGGCGGGATGTCCGTTCACGGTTTGGGCGAGTGACGGGAATTGGGCGCGGATGTAGGTGAGGTCGAGAGGAATCGAAACAACGGTTTCAGCGATGGGCATGGTAGCTACTTATTTTTACCACGCTGGCTGCTCGGGGCGCGTCACGGTTCGGGCGGTTACGTCATAGCAACCAGTTTTTGGGCTGGGACGGTCCTCCCACGCATTCGCCAGAAAAGGGCGAATGGGTGGGAGGACCAGTTCATTGTCCTAGCCTAATTGGCTACGGCGTTCCGGTATTGATCTGCACGTAACTGGAGCAGTAGATCCCGTTCGTGGCCGTTGTGAGCGTGGAAAGAACCCCGACTGTGCCTTCCTTAGACAGAGTGGTGGTCTTCGTGACAGGCACGGGTGGGTTCGTGATGGGCTGCGCCACGGAAAACAGTTCCTCTAGCGTGTTCTGATAGGTCAGCCAAGCGTTCCAAGTGGTGGCCACAATGTTCCCAACGGTGAAGTTCATGGTCAGAGTTTTGGAGGTTGCGTTGTAGCTGAGGCTATCGATCACGGTGCACGGGCCGTACACCATCTGCTTTACGACGTTCGATGTGCTGGTGAGGAAGGTCGAGTCGCCGGCGTATACAGCGGTGACCGACGTTGTGGCACCGGCCGAAAGCTTGGAATCGGAAAAGGTGGCGGCGCCGCTGCTGAGCGTCCCTGTTCCCAGCAGTTTCGTGCCACTCATGAAGGAGACGGTTTCACCATTGGGTGGCGTGCCGTCACTCGAACTTACCTCGGCAGTGAAGGTCACAGCCTGCCCATCGCCGGACGGATTCGGCGACGATGTGAGGGTAGTCGTGGTCGGGACTTTGGTAGGGCATGTGCCGAGCAGGCACGTGGCTTCGAGATTGTAGCTTACGGTCCCGTCATTCCCGTCCGCGGCGACGAGCAGCAGGATCGTACCGTTCTCATCCGGCGTAAAGTCAAAGGTCACCGTATTTCCGCCGAAAGCTATGTTGGCGCATCCGGGGTTGCTCCCGCTGCTAGTCTTGGCCAACGTGCCGTCGGGGTTGTACGCCGTCACGCACTGGCTTGTTCCGAGGCCGGTATAGGTGGCGGACGCCTGGTAGGTGCCGGTGGTAGCGCCATAAAAGGTGAATAGATTCTGGTCTGTCTGTGGTGTGACCTCGCCGCTGACCGACTGCGAGAGTGCGATTGGTTTCGCGTCTGGCGGAGCTGGATAGAGACGTTCCAAGGAGAGCGCATAGCTGTCCGCCGGGGCTTGACCGTCCTCCGTCACGACTATCGTATAGGTACCGCCTGTGGCCAGTTCCAGGCTGGTCACCACGGAGTCGCCACCAAATCCAATGTTCATGCATCCGTTGAAGATCTGCGCCTGGCTGGGGTTATAAAGTGTCAAACACATGCTGGTCGCGCCGCTGACGTAACCCAAAACGGGCTGCCAGATGTCCCCGCTATTCCCTGTGAACACGAAGGAATCGACGTCTCCGGCAGTGTACAGGGTGCAGTTGGCGCCGCTATAGACATTGCCGGAGGCGATGGCCACGTTCTGTTTAGGCTCGGGCGGACAGTCCAAGACCTGAGCCTGCGCGGAGCGGGGTGCGATCAGAAGCCCGAAAAACAGAGCTGCCAAGGGCAGCACGAAGTTGCGCGTTAGTTTCATAATGTCCTCTTAAGCGGGATTTTTTTCTTGGAAACCAGGCTGGCGGACTGGGCTCCGCGCCCCTGTTAGCAACGCTCCAAGCTCGGCGATGCTAGCACGAGATTGCACCGGTGCTAGCGGGGTGGAGCGAAGATGATATGAAGTCGGTATAAAGTCGGGGTGTCAGGGAGTCCGGACGGGAACGAACTCCGACTTGCAGCCGACAAGGCAGCGGATTTTTTCGAATTCGGCCTGTTCTTCCGGACTGAACGAGTGGGCGTCTTTGCCTTTGGCATAGAACTGCGCATGAGTAGTGCGAAATTGCTCATCCGCGTAGGCTGTCTCCAATTCGAAGTGCTGATCGAACTCGTACCACATGAGGCAACTCGGGGGTTGCAGGCATTCCGCCACCGACAATCGAATCCGGCCACGGTCGATGGCCGCTTCCTGACCTGCGTTGTAGACGGAGAGCGTTTTGTTCAAATCGCTGCGCACGAACAGCAAGCGCAGCCTCTCCTGGGCGGCGCCCATGCCGTGGATTTGAAGCTCCGGACGCGCCGCTTCGGTGGAAGCGCCGAACACGCGGTCAGGATCAAGCACGACCAGCGTGGCTTGATGATAGCCATTGCTAATGCCTGTGGCTACGATCTCGTCTCGCCCATCGCCATCGAGATCGGCCAAGGTAAGGTGGTCGAGATGCCCCGAGTGCCAGTACTCCGAGATCGTCTTGCCATTAGAATCGAGGACCGCGATCTGATTCGGCCACCAGGGATCATGGATACTGGAGACGACGATTCGGGGAGGTTTGTTCTGCGCCGCTTTTAAAACGACCAGCGCCACAGTTCTATACGTAGCTGGCGTGCCCTCGAGCTCCGGCAGTTCCCGTCCCGGTGTCCAACGCCACTTCTCTTTGCCTCGATCGGAGTAGCAGATTAGCGTCGTCGAGCGCGATCTTGGGCTAATGGCCGGGTGATAGAGCAGAAGAACGCTGGTGTGGCCTTGGCCATCCAGATCCACGAACCGGAGGCGCGGCGCTACGCCCTGGTCGTAGAACTCGGCCCAGAATCCGTCAGAAAAGCTCTTTCTCCAAAGCTCCTTGCCTTCCGCATTCAGTATCGTAAGTGTCGCACCGTCCAGGCGCCCGGACTGGGGCCGGCCATCGGACGCCAGCACTCGAAAAGCAATGTAGGCCACAATGCACAGGGCAGCGGCGGCGGCGGCCGCTATTTTCAGGCCCCTGTGGGAAGTCGCTCGCAGAACTGGCGGACGATCCTCGACATCACCACGAGACTTGGCTACGATCCAGCGCTTTTCCTGAGTACCATCGGGCGCGGGCACGGAACGATTGGGGAGGCTAATGATGATGGGGTCGGCGTTACCTTCGCCGTTGTAATAAGATTCCAGCGCCCGCCGCAACCGATTCATCTCTGCCGCTACATCCGCAGATCCCTTTGTCTTAGTCTCATCCGGCCACAGTTCCTTAATCACCCGGTCAGGTTTCAAAGTGGTTTGCGAATCCATGTTCGTAAACAGAACTTCCAGGAGCTTCCTCAGCTGGCTCTTGCTGGCGAAGCTCCTGCTGTTCAGGATTCTGTCGATTTGGGTACTGATGGCGACGCGATCCATAGCCCGACAAACTCCATAGTATAAGCACAGAGAAATGCAGTCCGTAGTGATCTTTCGGACTCATCCCCTGCTCACCACAGTGTGAAACAATTTACCCACGGACTATGCCGCGGCTAGCTCAGGAGGCAGACCATCCGGCCTGCGCAATTCTTACGAAATCCGCCAGCATGCCGTAGGCCGTCGCGTACAATCCGGGGTTTTCTTCGGTAATCGCGAGGCCGGGGAAGATGTCGGTTTTGAAATAGATGTAGGACGACGTACCGGAAATCTTTCCCATCGGGCTGCTGCTCAGCACTTTTTCCGGCGCGACGCTCGCCTTTACACCGTTCCCATCGCGCTGCGCGCGGCAGACTAGCTTGAACGGCCAGCCATCGCGGCGTCCGTTGCGGACGGCATTGGTGGTCAGTTCGCGAATGCCCTCGCGATAGATATCTTCGAGCCGCATGGGCACATCCATCAGAACTGTGATCAGCGCGGCGGTCTTTACGGCGGCGTCCCAGCCGTCGATGTCATGCGTGGCATCGGTCTCGGCGATGCCTAGCGCCTGCGCCTTCTTCAACGAGTCATCGAAGCTGAGGCCGTGTTCCATTTCGCTTAGGATCACGTTCGTTGTGGAATTCAGGATGCCGTGAAAGCCTTGCAGATGAATCGCCGGCAATTGATCGAACAACGAAAAGATGGGAACGCCATCCATCACCGTGGATTCGAACAGAAAACGCTTCCCTTTCGCCGCGGCCAGGTCGCGCAGTTCGCGGTAGGCGTGGACGATTGGGCCTTTGTTGGCGGTGATGGCGTGGGCTCCGTGCTGGAGCGCGGCGCGGATATGATCGGTGGCGGGCTGGCCGGTTTCGACGTTGAGTGACGTGGCTTCGAAGAGAATGTCGGCTTGGGCGGCTTGCAGCCAGCCTTGAATGCTAGCCAACTTCTGATCAGATCTGACGGGTTCGTCAGACAAGAGCGCGACCCACATGGCCTAGGTCCAGACCTTGCGTTTCAGCGATCCATCCTGCGCGGCGGGTCGCTACGCCGGTGATGCGGAAGGAAATTCCATGGCGGTCGCGGAGTTCCTGCTCACGATCACGGAGTAGCTGCGCCAGCGCGCGGTTGACGTTGCCGAAGCCGAGGAGGCAGAGATTGTAGGTGCGAATGGGCTTCCCTCGCCTAGCCCATCACGGTGGTGTGCTCGGGCCTTACTTTGTACAGCACGCGCACTTCGCCGGGCGAGCCGTAGGGGTATTTGTCGACACCGAGATATTTTTTGGCCATCTTGTCGATGTGGGCGCTGGCGCCCTCTTCGGTGATCTCGACTACGCGGCCGCGGATCTCGAGATAGCGATAGGGATTTTCCGGGTCCATCAAAGTTAGGGCCACGCGGGGATCGCGCCGGACATTCTTATCCTTCTGGCGTCCTCTGGCGGAATTGAAAATGATGTGCTCGCCGTCATAGTCGCACCACACGGGCGTGACCTGCGGACTGCCGTTGGGCATGAGCGTTCCCAGGCTGGCGAAAGCGCGCTTCTGAAACAGATCGCGATATTTTTCGGGGATGGTTTCTGGCATAAGGCTCCTTACGGTGTTCGGCGAAATTGAAAGCACATTATAGACCGGGGGCGAAACCAGCGTTCGCGGTTGATGCCCAGAGGCAACTTCGGTATTCTTGCACATCTTAAACTGCCAAGGAAAATGGAGAACTGATGCGTATGATGGCACCATTCGGGCGGGCGAATCGTCGCAAGGCCAAACCTGGATTGATTCTGTTGGCGCTGCTGCTCCTGCTTCCTGCGCTGGCCGCGCAGACTGCGAAGTATCCGCAGACCATCGTATTCATGACCGATTTCGGAGTGGTCGACGATTCCGTGGCGATCTGCCGCGGCGTGATGTATTCGATCATGCCGGAGGTGCGCATCGTCGATCTCACGCATCAGGTGACGCCATTTTCGATCCTCGATGGCGCGCGCTTTCTTTATGGAGCCACGCCTTACTTTCCGGCGGGGACGGTTTTTGTGGTGGTGATCGATCCCACGGTGGGCAGTGCGCGCAAGGCGATTGTGGCCAAGTCGAAACGGGGGCAGTATTTTGTCCTGCCAGATAACGGTCTGCTTACGATGGTCGAGCAGCGTGACGGCATCGAGAGCGTGCACGAAATTACGAATACGGATTGGATGATCGGCACCAAGCTGTCGTCAACATTTCATGGAAGAGACATTTTTTCTCCCGTGGGCGCGCATGTGGCTCGCGGCGACGATTGGACGAAGGTGGGTCCTGAGATGCCGGTGGCATCGCTGGTCCGGCTGGAGTTGAAGGCGGCACGGCTTGACGAGCGCGGAGTGACGGCGGAAGTGATTGCGACGGATGGGCCCTTTGGCAATCTGGTGACGAATCTGGATGCCGATGATTTTCTGAAGCTCGGCTACCAGCGCGGGCAGGAGGTGCCGGTAACGATTGCCGGCAAAGAAATGAAGATCAAGTTTGTGAAGACCTTCAGCGATGTAGCGCTGGGGCAGCCGCTGCTCTATATCGACTCGCGCGGGCACTTCGCGCTGGCGGTGAATCAGGGAAGTTTTGCCGCGACGTATGGAGTGAAACCGCCGGCGGAATTGTTCATTCCGCGCGCTGGGAAATGACTTGTCATCGCGAGCGCAACGAGGGACCTTGGTTGTCGCGCGCGGCACCCGCATTGCCGCTTCCGGCGAACACCAAGGTCCCTCGCTGCGCTCGGGATGACACGCTTTATTGCCTAGCCATCATCAAGTCATCCTCGATGCGCGGCAGAACCGCGCGCAGCAGTGCTTCGAAGCTGGTCTTGACGCGCTCGCCGGTTTCCATCACTTCCTGGTGCGAGAGCGGCTGATCGAGAATTCCGGCCGCCATGTTGGTGACACAGGAGATGGCGAGCACATTGATTCCCATATGGCGCAAGGCGATCACTTCGAAGGCCGTGGACATGCCGACGAGATCGGCGCCGATAGTTCGCAGATATTTGATTTCCGCGGGCGTCTCGTAACTGGGCCCGAGCAGCGCCGCGTAAACGCCTTCGTGCAAGGTCATTCCAAGCTTAGCAGCCTCTTCTCGTGCCGCGACCCGATAGGTCTCATCGTAGGCCTGAGTCATGTCAGGGAAGCGCACGCCAAATCGCTCGTCGTTCGGTCCCGTCAGCGGATTCGCTCCCTGCAGATTGATGTGGTCGCGAAGCAGCACGAGCGCGCCCTGCTGGTAGTTGAGATTGATGCCGCCCGCAGCGTTGGTCAGGATGACGGCGCGAATTCCCATGCGTCCGAAAACGCGCATGGGAAACGCTACCTGCTGCGCCGAATATCCCTCGTAAAGATGTACGCGTCCTTGCATTACGGCAACTTCCACGGCGCCGCATTTGCCGATCACCATCTGGCCAGCGTGGCCGATCGCGGTAGAGCGGGGGAACGCGGGAATGTCAGAGTAAGGAATTCGGGCCGCGTCCGTTAGCGAGTCAGCAAATCCGCCGAGGCCTGACCCCAGCACCAAACCGATCTGCGGACGCAGCGAAGTCCGCTGCAGCACCGATTGCGAGGCTGTTTCCGCAATGGTGAATTGATCATTCATAGATCTGCAGGCATCGAATCTACAAATCGTCGTCTGTTAGGAAGCGCCCGTGACCGTTACGTTCCAGCCAATCATATAAGAACGTTTGGTACAGATAAGACGCGACGATTTCCTCTCCCAGTTCGTGGGTTTCGGTGCAGACGAACGGCAGGCGCAGGCCGGCCAACACTGCGATCAAAGACTGCGTAACTTGATTGGGCTTGCCGCGGCCATGCGGGTACGGACTTTTGATCTGGCTCAGCGGCGCCGTAATGACGAGCAGGCTGTGAGGAAGTTCGCTCATGCGCCGCAGGCGTCTCACAAACACGGAGCGATTCTCGGTGAAGGAACTGACCAGGTCGGAAAGATCTTTGCGCTCCACCACACAGGAATCTTCCATCCCAGCCACGCTGTAATCGCCCAGCGCCAGGGCGCGCATTTCGACTCCGGCAAACCAGCCCTTGAAGCGCCGGAAGGAAAGCGGGATTTGTTCACGCGTGTCGACGACCACGACCGGCAGCGGCGTGCGCAGTTGCGTGCCGCCGCGCTCGGCCAGCACCGGTACGATGGGATGCGAAACGGGAGATGCGCTCATCTGCCATTCCAGGGGCGAGCCAATCAAAGTGCGCGGTCTGCGGGGCATGGTCTCAATCGAACGCGTCCAACGAGTTAATCACCGGCATTCTCTCTAGTTGTCGCGAGAGCGTCTCACTCCCTGCAGCGGAGGCGAGACGCCTCCGCGACAGCCGCCGAGGACGGCGGCGCTACTTTCCGCGCAATTTCTAATACTTCTTCTCGAACTTCGCGAACTCGCTCTCCAGCTTCCACTGCATGCGGGCGCGTTCGTTAGCTGCGAGAAATTGCTCGCATCCCGCCGTGGGCTTGTCGAATGCGGCCGCGTCGCCGGCGCACGCAGGAGTCAAGCGAAATACCAGTTTTGTATCCGTCCACAAACTTTGTCCTGGAAGGAAGCTGTGCTCCAGACTTTGCCGTGCAAAGCGCTTCAGGTCTGCGTACGACAAATGATATGCCTCGACCGCGCGCAGATACTCATGCGTCATGTCGGATCGCGCCACGCCTTCGTCGTCGCTCGCCAGCGCCACCGGGACTCCATACTTCATGTAAATGGGCAGCGGATGGTCGTCGCCGCTTACGCCCAGAATCATATCGTTCGAGGTTAGCGCAATCTCAACCAGAATGTTGCGCTCGGCCGTCTCATGCAGCAGGCCGATAGGATCTTTTTCGTTCATCACGGAAACCCCGTGGCCGATGCGCTCGGCGTGTCCGCGCTCGATCGACGCGCGAATATGAAAAGTCAAATCCTCCGGTGGCACCAGTCCCATGGCAAGTTCACCGGCGTGCAGCGAGATGTGCACCTTGGGATAAACGCTGTGCAGATAATCGATCATCGCCATGTGCTCGTCGAAGTCGTGCAGGGGCACGTACCAGTCTTCGGGCATCACCAGATTCAGCCCGACAAATCGCGGATCGGACGACGCCAGCTCGAAGCCGAGCAGAATCTGGGCGAAGACAATTTCATGCGACAACCCACGCAGCACTTGATAAAGATAGCGTACGGTCACATCGCATCCGGGCGCCGCGTCCGCAGTGCCGCATTTGAGAGTCTCTTTCGCACGGGCATCTTCAGCGGCGAGCCTCTTGCTGGTTTCCGACGCGACATCTTTCATGCCAGCGCTCAGCAGGGCATCCCGCATCTTGGCGTAATCCGGAGTCCATTCCACTTTCCTGGCTAGTTGCGCCGCCGCACCGGCATCGGCGGTGTGCATAAACTCGACGTATTGCAGATGGTCCATGCCGGCGCGGTTCGTGGCCGCAGCGATCGCCTCCGCCACGTGCGTATGAGATGCAAGACCAAACTTGTCGAAGGCGGCGAAGAAGTGATCGTGGCCCGATTCGTCGCCCGGCCGCCAGTTGCGCATCGACCAGGCATCGACCATCTGGCCGTAAAGCACGTGATCCCCATAAGCACAACGGGCCGCGGGCTTGGCCGTGTAGTTCTCGCAGGAGTCGCAGGGTCCGGGCAACAACCGCGACGAAGTCCGGTCCACGCATAGTTCGCCGGAGGCTGCAAAATCAACCAGATCTTCCGCGTAGATCGCGCCGTCCAGATGATTGTGCAGGTCTCCGCCTTTGGGCAGGTCGTGTACGAAGGCCAGCAGCAACGGCGGCTGCTTGCGCACGGATTCCAGGTAGCGGGCGGTGCGCTGCTCCATGCTCTGCGCGGCGGCTAACGCGGTCAGCAGCAATGCGACCATCAGCTGGACCGGCAACGAACGGCGCAAGGTCACCCGCGAAGTTGTTGGCACGATTCTTTCTCCCAGATCAACCCTCTAACGTGTTTCCGATTATCGAAATGGTCAGGAGAGGAATTGTAATTGGTTGCGGGCGGCAATGTCAGCGCAGCCATGCGATCACGCCGATGACAATGGCGACGACCAGCAATGCTCCGAGAGTGTATTTGTTGGCCGAGAGCCAGGATTCCGACGGCGCGGCTGAGCTTAAGAACAGAGTGGGACTGTCGGAGACGGGCGCCTCCGCCGCGACATTCGGGAGATCCGGAGTGGATAGCGCGGAAATCTGAGCTGGGATGGCCCCCGGCTCGACTGACGTCGCGGCCAAATTCTGAACCGGCTCATGAGAGGCCCGCGCCGGATCGGGAAACGCCGCCCCGCCGCCTGGTTCCCTGCCCTCGATTGGCAGGCGCTCACCGCGCCATCGTTTCTCTTCGCACTCCACGCAGAAAGTCCGACCCTGCGAAACCGGAAAGCCGCAAGCCTGGCACTTCTGCAGATTCCGCAATACTGCGGGTACTGGGATTGACTCTCCGGTCTCATCCCTGTTGGCCGCGCCGCCGGGAGTGTGACTGGCCGCAGACCAGAACAGCGGTTTCTTTGGGGCGGGCTCGGGCTCCGTCTCAGCTGCTGGTCCTTTCAGTTCCGTGTGTGGCGCTTGCGGCGACGAAATATCGTCCGGTGGAGCATGTTCCACAAGCGGTGCGATCGCAGAGTTCAAGTCGCTCCCGTCCACCGCAGGTTTGAGTCGCGACTCCTCGACCGGCGACTCCTCGGCGGCCACTTCATCCAGAAGCGACTCGGCTTCCTCTTCCACTACTTCCTCGTGAGCCGGCACAATCTGCGCCGCCACCGCATGCTTCACCGCGGTCTCCACCATTTCACTCAAGCGCTGCAGGGCCGACACATCGCGTTCGTCAAAGGCGTGGGGTTTGCCGGAAAAAAGCTCGAAGACGCCGAGCACCTGCGGTTCGCTCACAATGGGCATCACCACCACGGAAGCGATCCCCAACTGGCGGCAGCCTTCGCGGTTCACGCGGGTGTCGCGTGTGGCGTCGTCGCAACGCAACGTCTGGCGCGTGCGGACACATTCTCCGGAAAGCCCGTATTCCATGGAAAGCAGCGCGCCCAGTTCCGGCGCACCAGGGCCCGCGCTGGCCCGGCACAGCATGTCGTTATGCTCGCCCCGTCGCAGGGCAATCGCGGCGGCGCTGGCCCCCGTAATGTATTGCGCGCGCTCGGCCAGTAGTTGCAGTGCGGCGTCCAGGTCGCGGTGCGCCATTTCGGCCAGCGAACGTCCGCCATCTTCTCCAGGAAAGCGTGGGCCCGGCTCCACAGGAAGGGGCTGATGCGTGGCGGCGATTCCTGCAGACACGTTCGAAGCTGTGGATCGACTCACACTTGTGCCTGGCATATTTCCCCTCACGGCAGTAATTGGAGTCTCGCTCGGAGTGAGGATGGTGTCAAGGCAACGTCCGCCGCTCTGCCAATTGCTGATTGCCAACTGCGACTCGAAATCCCCAGGGCCAAATGCTATTTGCTAGCTGGTAACCGCCACTGCCCCGCGCTCCCGCACCGCCGAGTTCGCCAGCCGGTTCGCCTCGGCATTATCCTCACGCGGCACATGAGAAATGGAGAAGCTGAGGGCCCGAGCCAGTTTGCGGCAGGTCCAGTGCAGAGAATAAAGGCGCGTGCTGCGGCAGATGTATTCGCCACGCATCTGACGGACGACGACTTCAGAATCGGAGTAAACGTGCAGAGCCTTAGCTTTCAGGGCAACGGCACACTGCAGGGCTTCCATCAGCGCCACATACTCGGCGACGTTGTTATCCTGGTGGCCGATCCACTTGGCGATGCGAATGGGGCCGCTGGCGCAGCCATCGATCACCACCCCAATACCCGACGGCCCGGGATTGCCCAGGGAACCTCCGTCCACGTAGGCCACGAGTTCCGACATCGGTAATTCTTTTCTACCGTTATCAAGATGCGCCGAGAAAGTTTCCGCGTCAAGATGAATATTTGGTACTGCCCGAGGATTTCTCTGAATCTTTTGCAATTCGGTCCCTGTGATATTTTCTGTGAAAAATCCGCCCCAATTAGTAACCCTTTCTAATAAACTCCTGCGCTGCAATAGTTTGCAGTTTCCGTTATTCACAGGAAGAATCCTCTGCATTGCACTAATAGTTTGCGTTGACTTTTATGAACACTCTGTTAAGGTTGCTCCCGTCGACGGTTGAAAGGGACAGCGAAATAAACCTTGCTGACCCGAAGTAGACTGGGTGATCAGCCTAGCGGGGCAACCTGAGAGGCAGCCAAACCTGAAAAAACCGACGGCGCTGCGAGGTGCAGTTGGGGTTTGGGACTGCGAAAGCAGTGATCGCATCAAGGGGCTGTGACGGTACATGCGTCCACGCTGTTGGCTCCCTCGCAGGAGGCGGCAGCTAGAGCATAACCAATGTCACGGCCCTTTCAATTTTTTCCCGCCTTGTTGTCAAGCCCCCGAACAACAGATTTTGCGCAGCGCACCCTTGCTGCCTAGAAAATCGATTTACCTGCGCTCGCCTTCCTGTGGGATAATGCCAGCCCGTAAGCTTTGGGAGGCGCGATCGCATGGCCAAGAATCCACTCACTCGTCGGCAGTTCATCCACGTTGGCACGGGAGCTCTTGCGGCCACAACCGTCGCCGGAAATTTGTTGCAGCCTCATCGGCTGTGGGCGGCGCCGCGTCCGGTCGCGCCTAGCGATACCATTCGCTTCGCCAGCATCGGCACCGGCATTCGCGGATGCG